>Ga0206129_10001141_pt1 | contig 36890 bp, 23 predicted proteins | sample Helgoland_Spring_8_FD_148616 | JGI IMG/M metagenome (GOLD analysis project Ga0206129, IMG submission 148616) | Pelagic subsurface seawater microbial communities from Kabeltonne, Helgoland, North Sea - Helgoland_Spring_Bloom_20160502_2 | ecosystem: Environmental > Aquatic > Marine > Epipelagic ...
TAACGTAGCACCCCAATCCTGATCAAGTAAACGCTCCCATAATATCCAGTAGGTGTGTCCTCGGTGGATGTAGTAGCTACTAATACGACTATGCATTGGGCTCCAAGCCCATTCAACCTGACACAGGTACTTAGCATGACGAGAAGGAAGCCTTGGCATCTTGCGTTTGTAAGCCGTGTACAAACAAATATCGATGCCATTAGGACAGGGGGGTAGGTCGACCACTTCAACAACACGTTGCTGGGGTAGGTCATTAGGTGACATTGGAATTGATGGGACTTTCATATAATAAAACCTCTTTAGTGCTTTGACGGAATGTCTGGCGCACAATCTGGTGATCAAATGCCATGTGTTGGAATAGCCAACAAAAAACCCAACTTAGCGGAAGCTAAATCGGGTCTCTAGAAAGGGCCGGTTTAGCAGTAATTTATATAGCACCCCGCAATCTGGATCAAATCGGTGCTTGTGCCTCGAGATCAAGACACGTTCAAATCATACCCTCAGTGGATCATCGGTGCAATCATTTTCAGTAACTGCCAATAACAATTAAACTATTAATGAAATACTCAGGCTATTCTCAACCTCGGAATAAAAGTCATTGGACATATTCAAATATAGTATTATTACAGCCTAATTATTCATCATTTCAATAGGTCTAACATTTTCATTATCTTTAAGAGATGCAAGGCGATCTGTTTCGCCAAAAATGGAGGAACGGCATTACCTACTTGCAAATACTGTGCACTCTGACCACCTTCAAAATAATAGTCATCCGGAAAGGTTTGTAGTCTAGCAGCTTCACGAACAGTAATGCTTCTATTTTGCCTCGGGTCGTAATGAATGTTTGCATGCCCATCCTTGTGCATGTGGCTAGTAATAGTTTTTGAACGATGAGTTCGTGGATGAGTTCTGAAACGATCTTGAAAATTCTTTGAGTACCAACTTTTATGGCTTGAAGCTAACAATTTTGGGAAGTATTTTGTCCTAGGGGAAGGGGAGACTTGTCGTCCAGAGCCGGTAGCTGATTTGGTAGCTTCAGTCCAGACTGCACTAAACATATAACGTGTTAAGTCTTTGGCCATATGTTTCTTAGAGTTATGATTCGCCACACCTAAAATATCCCGATGAAGCCATTTGAAAAGCTGGGGATATTGTTCTTCAAACTCAGGTGAGAAGGCATCTTTGCTTCTACTTAACTTTATAAACTGATCACTACCTTCTTGTATTCCACCTTCTATTTCGTCTAAAGAAAAGTCTTTAAGCCCTGATATTTTTGAATAGACGTCTCGAATATATTTTTCATGAACTTGTTGTTTTAAATAGACATCTTTTTTTTCGTTGAGAGTAAGCTTTGTGACTTTGTTAAAATCTTCTGGATCTGATTCTCTGATGTCCTCATATTCTTTTTCTTTTTCTAATGTCTTACTCTTTGTCTCCCATTCTAAGATCTCTGCTAAAGCACTTTCTATGGATTCAGTGCCACCAAATATGTCGTCGATAAGTGCTTTTCTGTCTTTCCAAAGACCATTCCAATTATCAGTATTGTCTTCAATATGATCGTGTTCTAGGTTACTTTTATCCTTCCGTGAGCTAATGTAACTTCTAATCTTTGGCAAGCCACCAATTGTCTCCTCCAACGATGGAGGCTGTGGTGCACTTTTTGCATTCATAACGAAGCTTCCGTCAAAGCCTTGTAAGTGTTCGTCCTTTACGCCCAAAAGGATGACTCGTTCTCTTTCTTGTGGAACCCCAAACTCTGCAGCCCTAATGAGATAGTCTTTTTCAATGGGAGCGTTATTTGATCCTAAGAATTCACTGAACGGTTTAACTAAGGAAAAGACATGATACTTTTTCTTGCTCGTCTCAAGGTCCATAGGGTCGAGATATTCAAGTCTCTCGATAATTTGGTTAAAGATTAGTGTTCCATCTGCCAGCTTTGCTGAACCTATGCCACTGACATTCTCCATAATAAAAAAGTCCGGTTCAGCTAACTTAATGGCGTTCGCGTATTCACCATAGAGGAAAAACCGTTCGTCATGATCTTGGTTATATCCTTCAATGCCCTGGCGTCTTGCTCGGCCCATTGTGGAATAAGCCTGGCAGGGTGGGCCTCCAATAACAATAAGCCTATCGTCTCCTAGATTATCTTTAATTTCTTGAATCCTAGTGTTAATCGCATCTTGTTCTGCAGTGGTTTCTTGGTAATCAGCTTCTGTGAGTTGTTCACCATTCCTGAGCCTCTCGAAAACTTCGCTATTGCCGAGGGCGTGTGGCTTTTGCAACGTTTCTTCAAATGCTGATTTCCACTCATTTGGAAACTGAATCTTCAGCTCTTCAAACTGGGCTTCCTTGTTGTTATTGTGACAGCGAATATAGTCGTAATACGGTGCTTTATTTTTTAGCTCCCGATAAAATGCCCGACGGGTAAGCGTTTTATGAGCATGCGCCTCTTTTTCTACAGACATGGCAATTTTAAAGGGAGAGTCTTGCTTGCAATTGCTGAATCCCTCTCCGAGGCCACCTGGTCCAGCAAATAGATCAATTATCTGGATTTTTTGTTTTGTTATCATTTAAGTTTAACGCTCAAAGGTCTAAGCTTGAGTAGACAGAATACCAGGATTGGTGGCATTTGCTAAGAGGAAGGCAGACATTGTCTAAATTATCTCTAACAGATATGAAAACGAAATATCTTTTATTTGTGGTATTTGGCAGTAATGATTATTAGCGTATTCCTCAGCTACTAATATTATAATGAATGGTCTCATAATGATTCTGGGTTCTCTTGAGATTTACGCAAATAAAGGGTCAAGATTTTTTGACTATCATCTGAGGACATGAAGGCTTTAAGTTCTTTACTGGTGCTAATTGCATCCCATAGCTCTGATTTCTTGGAATATTCTCCCAAATCATCACTTAGTGAATATTTTTTGATCAGTTTATTGACCAATTCTAGTAAGCTTTGAAGATAGATTTTTAAATGTTCACTTAGTCCCTCGTCCTTCCAAATTCTCTCAAGGTCAAATTCCCACCCATCTTTTTTACCATCTGAAGCTTGGTAGATTGACGAGATCGCATAAGGTATTGCAGCGGCTCTTATTTGACCTATTGCATTTTTTCCACGGCCATAAATCTTTTCCATTTGGCGCCATAGAATTATTTTTGAAATCAGTCTCTCATAAAACACTCGATCAATTTTAATTGAAGTTGCGTCTTCTGGTGAAATGGTTTCAATGAAATAACGGAAAACTTTTTCTCCACCTTTCTTAACGTTATAGGGCTGGACACCCCAAGATATGTAGTACTTTGCAAGCTCTTCCTTAGAAAAGCGTCGATCTGCAGGGTATTTGTTTTTTTGGGACGTTTTATGATCCCCAGCCATTCGTAATTTGGTATTAAACTCACCTTTTACCCGTTCAAAAAACCATTTATTACCACTTGGTGTTATCGTGCTTTCGCTAAGGCTCTTTATCGCCCTTAATTGTGGACTTCTAGATCTTAGATCTGCGGGAGAAACTCTTGACTGAGTATTTGAATATCGACTGATGTTCGATATTAAGTCATTTAACTCATCTTCATCTTCGCCTTCAACGACATTAATCTTAGCCATAACCTTGATTTCACTTATATCAAGGCCTTCCTTTCTGGAAAAGTACAATGATGCCGTGGTCTGACCTCCATTTACAATCTGGAAATCAGTTAAAGTCTCGAGGTAAGTCTTCTTTTTATAAATAGACATCGTAGCTTTCGTCGCGGTAATGGTAAGTCCATTATTATAGGCAATAAATTTTTTCGGATTCTCACGAATTGTCGCCCGAATACCTTTATTCGCCTCTACGTTAAACTGTAAGAATGACCTTACGTTCTTTTCTAAAAGGCGGCTGCTATGGCTACGGTATAAATCATAGAGAATGTCAGCGCTTAGAACGCACAAGTAAGATGAAAAGTTCTCTCCCTTGGCAGCCTCTATGACCTCGATCTTTGCATCAAAGTCTCTTCGAAAGTCAATTAACAGTGGTTCTCGGTGACCGCGTGAGTTGTTATATTCATTTATAAAGTTGAGGTCTATTACTCTTTTTTTGAGCTTAATAGTTTTTTGGCCAATGTTTCCTTTTGTCTTTGACCTTGTGTTAAATTCCTCATCGTTAAAATGAATACTGCGCAGCTGTAGCTCCTTGCCCCGCCTAGATATTGTTCCTGAGAGGGTAATAAGGAAAATCTCTACTACGTCGAAGTGATCAATCCCTTCATCCGTTGAAAGTTTGTCAGCTAATGCCTTTATTGGATCAGCATCCTGAATCTTTTGGAGGAGCTTTCCCTGTATAGCCAATTGAATAAACTTGAATACTCTTTGGAACTGGTCATCATACTTGTCTCGTGTAGAGATTAGCATGTCTTTAGTTTCCAAACTTTCTTGAACAAAATCCTCGTCGATAATAAAAATTTTCAGTCGTTCTTGAGACTCACTGAGCGAGTAAGCATTGAGTTTTATACCCTCAGAAGGCCGAATAAAATAGGCCTCATTGTAATCCTCTGAATCAACCAACTTTGCATCGAGCATTAGAGGTAGTATCTCATCTAAGATTTTCTGCTCATCAATAAATCCGTCCTGCCCCTTCGAAGCCTCTAAAATATCTTTTCTAATGCTAACCAACTCATCAATGTCGCTCAAAGTTTAACCTGCTCTATAATATGATCATTAAGTTTAGAAGTATCTAGAGAATATTTTACGCCGAATATAGCCTCAACCAATTCAGATCTAACGATTCGTGGAAATGAGATGGAAAGGCAGTTGTATCGAGTCAGTTCCTTTGGAACTAGAGATATATGATCATAATCTGATAGGTTTTTTGGCCATAATCCTTTTTGGCTGATTGCCGAATAGAGTATCGATGTATCTCCCAATAGTCTCTCAATGATATCGACAAGCAGGCAAATAAGTTGGTTAAGCGTCATCCCATTCAGTGGATCTTGCTCAACGACCACAACTGCTAATTCGAGTTCTTTTCCTTCCAGCTGATCAAGCTGCCCCTCATTAGCAATTTTTACCGAGGTAGGAGATGGTTTTCTGGTTTTTACCTCAATATTTATTGAATCAAATTCAAAATCTTGGCCTTTGTCATACGGGCCTTTCCAACCCCTCAAAATAGTATTTACCTTTGCACCTTCTGCTTCGTTTAAAAGCTTTTTCATTAGGATGAGTTCTCCAAACATACCTATAATGACACTGTCTGGTAATTTATTATTATTATCTAAGTCAAAGAATTTCACCCACTTGTGGAATGTTTTCGCAAAAATATCAGAGTATTCGTCAGTATCACGCACGTTCATGATCGTGTTGTGAATTGATGTAATAAGGTGATCAAAGAGGTCAACATAATCATTATCATAGAGGATTACAGTAACGTAATTTTTCTCTTCGTTCTTGTCTAGAGAAAGTTTTTCACGGACCACCGGGTGGAAATCAAAGTGAAAACCAGCTGGTAATTCAAGAATTAAGCATCGCTCTTCATCTGGTGAAATGGCCAATGATAGGTCTGGAAGGCAAACAGTAGAGATGCGAATTAAATCATAATCCCCTAGCTTAGGCAGTTTTTCTAGCAATTCCCATTTGGGCTGAAGCTCCTTAGCGTTTATCATAGCTAACTAACCTCATCATTAGGAATAGAGAGATCATCACTTGTTAAATCACTATCATCTTCATCATTTTCTTCCGCATCATTAATATAATCTGTATGCACATATACTCCACCCGGAGCATTTTTAATTGGAGGAAAGCCGATCGCATAACCTACCAGCGGAATCTTCAAATTGTAACCTTCATGCTGGACTAGGTTATCAAACTCATCATCCCCTTGACCATGGTTGAAACTAAATTCCGAATCAAAAAGGTAAATGATCAATGTACCTTGGGTTTCTGGTAGCCGTTCTCGATAGACGTGTTCAGGAATAGTTTTGGGAAGGAGTGTTATAGCATCGGCTCTAGACAAGCCCTTATTCAGCATTTTCTGAATTTTAAGTTCTCTAAACTCATCATCAGCCTCCTTAATTTCAGAACTATCAAGCGCAGCAGCCATGTCCTGCGGACGGGTCATAATATTAGACGATCCTCCAGTAGCCTTAAAGATCTTGTCATTAAGGAACGAACCCCTCAAGTTATTGTTTTGGTTGATTTTAGGACCGCTACGTATGGCCAGTCCAGTCTCACATGGTAGATTAGTTTCGTGTGGCTGTAACTTCCGTTTTGACTGCCCCGTAGCTTTCAACACAATCGTCCAATTTGTTAGCTTGCCTTTTATTTGACAGAGTTGAATGAAGTTGATCATCGCATCTAGTATTATTGGCTCAAAGTTATTTGAGTGCCTGAGGAGCTTCACGATGTCCTCGCCTCTGATTTCAGTAGTAAGGAGGCTACCCATTTTCTTGTCTGGGCTTTTAAATAGAGGGGCAACACTATTCTTGAATGCTTCCCACACGCTTTCTATTTTTTCGCGTTTGACGTCAAATTTAGAAGTCATTACCAACATATCTTCATAGGACCATCTTACAGATGTAGTGTTCTTCATAATGGAAGGGCGGGTTATCTGAAGCACACTAGGGTGCTTCCGAACTCTTATCAAGAAGTTCTCAGGAGACTTGCCCTGAATCTCCATTTTTTTGAATTCGGTTTCTAACTCTTCTATGACCCTAGTAGTAGAATTGAAATTTTCAATTGTTTTTGGAGTAGTAAAAACACGACAACAGTCTAAATACCCGGGTCTGTAGCCAAACCATCTCCCCATCTGAAGCAGCGTGTCAGAATAGTTAGTAGGCCTAATAAAATAATTAATAGTCAAACCCTTCATAGTAAACCCGCGTGATAAGCGATTACCTCCGATAGCTATAATCTTTAAAGGTGTCACAGGAAGTGAGTCTGGATATTGGAGTTGTTGTTTGTTCGATGAATTAACTGCTAGAACATCAATTCCTTCTATTGCGCTAGCAATATGTGGCAGCACAGCAGAAAAAGCCACTGGGGCCATGAACGGGTCGACGTAGCCCTCTGGAAGGTAATCGCGAATGTTAGAAATAATATCTGTAAAGTGGGTATTCCAGACATTCTCAAATTCAATAAATATTGACCCTTTAGACCCTCGGGTGTCATTTTCAACACGGATTATAATTTGACCTACATACTTCCTGACCAGAGATGCTGTTTTGTTCTGCCAAGTTATAAAACGAGATATATGAATAAGCATGGAATTATGTGGTTCGAACAATTTAGACCCTGATTGATCTAACTTTCTAATTTCACGAACAGCTGTGCTGAGGATAAAACATAGGACAGCATCCTTCAGCGATCTTGGAAGAGTTTGTGGGAAGTCATCATGGCGCTTGCTTGCACGAGTGCCCTTTCTATATTCCGTCCATTTAGTAAAGCCATTATAGGATTCATATTCTCCAATTTCTCTAGCCCAATCCTCTTGGCTTGGAAAGTTCCGAACTACAGATACAGAGCCAGCTTCTTCAAGAAGACGTGCTGGAAACTGCTCATTGTAATCTGTAATCGCTATTGCTAAGGGAAGTTTGGGTGTGTCTGCTAGCGTATCAAATATCTTTTTGGCGCCAATATAATTTGTCGGTGAATCAAGAAGCACTATAAAGTCATCAGGAAATAAATTATCAACCTGTTCCAGTCGTTTTTCACCACCCGCCGACGGCACCACCCAGCTCTGGTCTGGAGAGTCATTGTGATCTTGCAGAACATTTGCAAATGGGGTGGCGGTATAACCAAGGTAGCTCTTCTTATCAAACAGCCCAAGAATTGCCCGGATATGTCCATTTACCTTTGATGCGTATTCACGCCCCTTAGACCCTTCGTTATTCAATGAGGCATTATCGGCCTCATCATCAAGGATGAGAACGGGAATGGTGTGCCTTTCTCCTTCATTTGGAAGCAGATCACTGAGCCCGTTAATTATATTCTTTAAAATAGAAACGTTTTTTTTGCAAACGAAAATTTTAGGAGCATTTAAGGCAATCCCTGCTTTAAGCAAAGGACTTCCAAAATCAATATCACGGGAGGTAACTGACTCAATTTGCTGGACCTCTGAATCTCCCTGTTGACCAAATGGCCTCGCAATTCCTACACCTTTCCATCCAGTATTAGTATACTTTGGCGGTATACTACCAGAGCCAATAACTTCGCTTTCAACCCTATCTTGAGTTTGAACTCGAAGATCCTCCATAATACCAGATAGAATGATTATCAGTTGGTAGCCTGAATCGATAGCTCGGTTAATTACTGCATTGAAGTTTTCTGTTTTCCCAGACTGAACCTCTCCTACGACTAATCCTTTTTTAAAAAAGCTAGTGGGGCTGCTAGGGTCACCAAGTTTACCAAGAATATCTTTGCTTGAACGTTCTAGTTCTTTAAGTACTTTTTCGGACCGGGATGATTCCTTCTTATATACTAAATACCTATCAAGATATTGCCATGATATTTCGCTATCTCTTTTATCAGTAAGCCACGTTTCAAAGCCTGGTTTGGTGAGTGCGCTTGAGGCTTCAATTTTGATGGGGTTCACACATAAATAATGTTTCTTTGCAGTCGCAAAAAAGTGTTTTACACTGGTTTCATCTATATGTGGGACCTGCCATATATTTTCTTCAAGTATTCGAATCTTTTTTTCAATAGCTATGTGCGTGTTCTCAATGAACTCGGATGTAATCTTATTCTCTTGAGAGTGCTGGTCTGCTTCAGTTTGAATGAGTTTTACTATCTCAGTTACATAATCCGTCATATGATTTCCCTATTTTTCTAGTAACTTCACTACTTGACTCGGAAGAGTGCTTGCCTTGTAGCCCAGTTTGCTTATAACGTGTGACTTTATGTATTCACTTGTGAATTTATTAGCTAGCAGCATGTTAACAGTATCAAGAAGTTCAGTTTCAGTCAGCCCTTCATCAGCACCTGTGTACACCGTATCTTTATGAACCCTGCGAATGCTATTTAATTCTGTATTAGCAAGTCGCAACAATACCTTAAGTTTAACTTTTTGCTGACTATCTAAAGTTTCTTGCAGATCCTTGAGTACTGGAAAATCTGGATTAACGCCCATCAGGGCACCCCGGCTTGATGCCTGCGAGACTATAAATCGTGGGGCGTTAGACTTATCCTTGAAGTTAAACTTCCGAATGGTCTTATTGTGATATTCGCGAACTGCTTCAATCTGCAGGCGTTCTATATAGGCCTTGATACCATCACGAATGTCGTAAGGTATTTCAACTTGTGATTTTGCTACGTTAAGATGCAAAAGGTCATCAGCTTTGTTGCCAATATCTATGCGCATTCGGGCGAGTTGCATTTTTTGTACTCTTTTGGTTAAGCCTAACCATCCACCAAATGAAATAATACGGTTAGCTCGGTAGATATATATACCTTCCAGATCCAACAAGTCTCTATCCCTAGGAACCCATAGATTGACACCTTGACGGACTTCGTCAATACACTTGGTAGGTAAAACAAAGCCTTCTACCTTAATCTCATCTTGGCCTATGCTTCTGTTATGCTGTTGAAGGCTGCGCATACCATCAAGCTCAGTGGGAAATGGGTTGAAGGGCTGAACCCGAACATTGTTTAGTCTAATTTGGATTGGTTTCTTGGTGCGCTCGAAGAAACGATGAAATACTAAGGCGAGGTAGCCTCTAGTTCTTTCAGTTAATTCTGTTTTAAGCACTTCTGAACTATCATGTTCTGATATGTAATCTTCAAATTTATAAAGACCTCTCCAAATTACAACCGTTTTTGGAGTGAATGTTTTGTCGAATTCACCTAGGTAACTTTCGCTAGTTTTTGTGTATTCTGACAACAAGTGTTTAATTTCTTCTGAATTTTCTACTTTGGCATACCAACCTTGCTTCTGAAGATGTTTAATATCCCATGTGAGGCCTATGAACTCAGTTTTATCTGTCGTACGAGACATTACTGTAAAATGGCGGGATTGAGAAAATGAAGCAGTTTTTAAACCGAGGCCAAATCGCCCAAGGTCCTCTTTTTTTCTAGAAGTATCAATTGATGCGCTGGGATAGCGCATTGAAGCTTGCAGAGTTTCTTGATCCATTCCACGTCCATTATCACTAATAAAAAACATGAATGGTCTAGATGTTGTATTAAGCAACACCTCTATGCGATCAGCACCATTTGAAATAGAATTGTCTATTAGATCAGCAATAGCTGTTTCAAGTTTGTATCCCTGCTCCGAAATGGATTTGATTAAATACTCAGGCGTTGGCGTAAGTTCTACAAATGCCATGATTTCCGTTTCCCTATCCCTTGATATAAAGTCGCATTATTTAAACATATCGATTATTAAGGCAATTCCATACTATCACTAATATGATAGGAATTTTTCTTAAATATTTAGCTATACTTTAATGAGCTATACCTATCCTAGAGTTTCACTTGCTAACGGTAGTTATTTTGATTCTCTGTCTTAGTGTAGTGTGTTTACTGAAAGCGTTATGATTGTTTCTTTAGTTCTAAGGCCGTGAACATACCTATGGTGGTTTTTTCCAAAGGCTGGGTTATTAGACCCCTTAGATTATCCACCGTGGAGTTTACATCGTCCATTACGAATGTTGCCCTTATGCCTACATAAGTCACCTGAGCGCGTTCTGGCCCCGCAAATGGGCAATGTGTTTAGGTCAAACTGATTAGCCGCTACACGGGCTTTAAAGTCCTTTTTTAGCTAGGTCCGCATATAAATTGGCGAAGAAAGCTTTTAAATAACCCCAAATAAAATGAGCGTATTTTTTTGTGGTTGTCTGACTTACAGATTTTCAATTTCTTTATGTAGGTAGTCAGCATAAGTAGAGTTACTTAAATCAATTATGATGAGGTTTGTTTTGGCTCTGGTTATGCCTGTGTAGATTAACTCTGGTGAATCTGCTTCAGTTAAAATATAAAACACAGTGGAAGAGTCCATACCTTTGAAACTGTGAACCGTAGAAAATTTAGTTAATCCTGAATTTTGCATAAAGAAAGTTTTCTTTCTACGTTTTAGTTTTTCTGTGTCCTCTTGAACGGTTTCAGGACCAGAGAATGTTTTAAGCATATTTAGCTCTTCCACCGTCTCAACCATCGCTATTGTTTTTTCAATTTTAATAAATTCGTCATTAATTTTTTTGAGGATATTTCTATCGGAGCATAAAACAGCCACATCATTTGGGGTAAGGTTATGTTGTCGATTAATTTTTCTAATAAACTCACATATTTCTGTAGGGTTGAGGGGAAATGTAGCCCTTTTGTACTGAAGAAGATCATAACTGAGAAGACCTTGAGTGAATGTAGACTCGAAAGATTCTGCATCAGTGTGTAAGGGCGATACATATTTTTCTTGAAATTTCTTAAAAAGATAAACCAGTGGTGTATCTAGTTTTGACCGAAGAGACTTGGTCATTTTCACCCATCGTCCATAGCCTTTAAATATGGAAAATTCGCCCTTGTCTTCCTTTCGATGATAAATATTTTGAGATTGATCTCCAAAAAGTACTATTTCACCATTTTTGGATAAAAAGTAGTTTTCAATAATATCTATCCATTCTATTTGGTAATCTTGAATTTCGTCTATTAAAATTGTTTTGTATTTTGTGGTTTCCATATCTGAAAATGTATTTATGTCACTGAATACAATTCCAACAGCATCCTCTTTTGAAATCCCTTTTTTGACTAAGGTTTTAACTTTATCTTGTATTAAAATATTATGCTCATTGCACCTGGATTTGAAAAATTGGTGATAGTTATTTACTTCTATGCCCTCAGGCTTTGAGGTGTTTTGAATTCTACTAATTCTGTCCTTTATTAGGGGCTTTAATGTGATATTAAAAGTAAGTATTAATACTTCGGAATCATGCCGGATGTGGGCATTGGTTGCTCTGTGTGCAATAATTTCAGTTTTTCCACAACCTGCAACACCTTTTATTTTAGCTTTACCTTCGATACTAACTGCAAGCTTTAATTGTTGTTTTGTAAGATTTAGGGGTTTTCCTTGATCTATTACATGTTCAGGAGGTGAAATTCTTCTACAAACTTCATCAAATAAAGTGGCAGTGAATAAGGAGTTATTAATTTCTTTTTTTATTTTATTAAGTAAGTTTTTTATATTATCTTGAGAAAATGACATTCTCAGATCACGCTCCAAATTTGACTTGGATCTCTTTAAATATTCTGCTTTTTTCTCATACTGTTTGTGATCAATAAGTTGTAATTTTCGATCGGAATTAAGTGCGTCTGTGGTTTCTTTTATTAAAGAAAGTGGATGGCCATAAAAACTATTAAGTTGGCTTGTTGTTGTTTTGTGTAAGTATACGAAACACTTAACCGTTCCATAGTATCTTTTGTTTATTGCCTCGAGAATTCCGAGTTCCCTTATATGCATTTCGAACAAGTTCTTCTTGTAGTGGAACACTTGTTTTTGTGGGGATTTGATTGTACACCGTTCTTGTTTTCCATGAACAATCCAATCGTTCTTGATGGATAGACTATAGTGTTTAAGTTCCCAGTCTTTTACTTCTATTAAGAATATTCCTACATTCTCTTTAACAATGACAACATCTGGCCGATCACCATCTAAATATGGGTTGAAATATATTTTATAGGTATCATCTAATTCTGATGCTAATATTCTCAAAATATGAAGCTCGCCGTCAGTTGGCTTAACTCGCAATCGATTTATTACATCAATTTCAGGGTATAGTTTTGCCATATTGAAATCAAAATCTCTCAAATAGTATAGAAAAACCAGTCAATGGCTCAGGTTACACCTATTAATACTGCTATTTTTTTGAATAATCAATTCGCCATTGTTCAGCAGGTACGATGTCACTTTCAATGTCAAAGTACTCGCAAGCCTGCCCTGTGTTTCTTGAAACAAGAGCGTTTATTTTTTTTGATATTTCGTCACTAGATAATTCTTCATTTTCGACTATAGTTCTGAACTTAATAATAAATTTTACTTCCTCGTCTTTATCCTCGGGCTCATCATCTGCCCCAAGTTCTTGCCAATCGTTTTTGTTGTTGCCAAATTCACGAAATTTTTCTTCGTATTCTGCAACTGGAAATACCTTATAGGCTCTTTTGACTGTCTCTAATGGGGTTTCTAAGTCTAGATCTGGAAGAAACTGACACCGAAAAGTTTTATTGTTAGCAATATCCCACGCATCTTGTAACGTCTGGGCGATGATGTCAGCCCTTTCCGATGCTCTTTCACCGCGAGCGTTATCGGCGAAGTCTTCTGTTCTTTTCTCTTCAGCACGTTCAATTTTCTTTTCTAGCGCTCGAAAATGAGCAATTGTCGTTATTTCACTGGCAATGTCTTTTGCTGACTTACTGCCTGATAGGCTTTCGGCCTTGTTATTTGAAGGCGTACGTTTTTTACCAACGGCTCTTTTCTTTGAAGGCTTAAGTTTTTTTCCAAAGAAAATCAATGCCACAACTATTATTATTAACCATACCCACCAGCTCATTTAATACTCCTTAGCTTGACGCTTAACAGTCGATTTTATGACACCATAGGGCTTCATAATGAATTTTTAGCAGACAGCGTTCATATTTTTTCATTCATGTTGGGCCTACTGGTATGGCTAAATACCACCCCTAATTATTTCTTTTTCTTCATGCAAAAGCGTTCTGGCGTAAATGTGTTTAGCCCTTGATAGCAGCTTACGACGATTAGGTTTAATTAGATGGGCGTCTATGTAGTTCACAAGCGAGTCCACTACATGGTTACCAGAGCATTGAGCAACTTTATACCAAACGTACGCTTCTTCGATATTTTTGGATACGCAGTCGCCGTCGCAATAAAGGTGGCCACACTCTTCGGTAGTTAGAGGAAATCCATACAGGATCGATGTGCGAATGTTAGAAAGGGAGGCTTTAGCGTGTGTGTTCATAATACCATTCCTTGGTTAATTACCTTTTTAGTATAGGTGATATTTACAGAAATAGCACAGGTGGGCTCGATGCGGGTTGTTTTTTCCTTTGCTACCCATGGTCAGTTTTGCGAAGCTTCGAGATTAGCAGTAATTACTTCAAGACGCTTTTGGTATTCTTCTGGTACACCATCGCCGGCAAGTTCGTCTAGTGCTTCGTAAATAACGATTTTGAATAGCTGCTCAATTTCTACATAATCTGCACCCACTGCCTGGGCGGCTACCTTGGACGGCAATGCCAAAAACTTAGCGCGGCAATTAGCTATTTGCCCTTCCCAGCCTACAACCACCAGCTCCAAGGGAATAAGGTTGCCACGTTGCTGTTCTAGCTCCAGCGTCGCCTTTGCAGCCTGTAATCTGGTTAACTTGGCTCGCTCCTGGGTGTAGTCCAGGTCGCCACCTGCGCGGCTATCTCGCCATGTTTTGAGCGTGTCTATGTTAAAGAACACTTGCTTACCCTTTTTGTGTACTAGTGCACGATTGAGGCTTGTCTCATCGTATAGCTTATCTACCAGTGCAGCTAGTTCTGCAGATGATGAGTCAAGTGTATAGTTGAAGCTTTTAGCGTCAGGATCTTTGTCAATGAAGGGCATGTTTGAGGGTTCCTGAGGATCTAGGCATTAAATTGCCCCATCTTGATCCTAAAGTAATGTTCTCAACATAAAGTAATTAAGGTTAAGGCTTAATAGATTAACCTGATGAGCAACCGAATTCCATAGGAACAATTCCTAAATTTCTGCAGGATTGACAGTGAATGTTGCACTTGTTTTCAGATGAAGCTAGTGTGTTAAAAACTAGGGAGCACGATGGTGAGGGTAAAATATAAACAAGCTGCGTATATTGGGAAGTTTTTATTAAAAGCGATTGGCTATTATGGGTTTTTATTCGTGGTTATGTACGCGTTCTATCCATCCGAACTAAAATCCAGATTGGGTGATTTAGCAGCAAGTGCTGTCCAACCGGAATCAGTATATCGAGAAGTGGACGAACTTGATGTATGTGTGGATGCTTATACAACGCAGGAAATGATCAACTGTAGTATTGAATCCTTCAAAATTATCGATGAAATAAACTTAAAGTATTTTAATGAAGTTATCAAAAACCGACAGGCAGGTTTAATGGTGGAAAGTGAAAGCTACGAAGACAATAAGCCGGGTGCGCTTGCTGCTTACAAGAAATCTAGGGATCACTTCATAAAATTCAGAGACGAACTGTGTTCTTCTCAATACTGGTTGGCTGGAGGTACTCGTCGTCACAATTTGTATAGCAACTGTATGGAGGTATTAACCAAACAACATACTCTTTACATATGGCAATCAGGACTCAAGGATTATCAAGGTAATTCTGTGTCTGATGACTTCCCCGAACCTGCACTTCGCTTTCATGGGACATTGTTTGGGAGCTAGCTTAAGCGACCTCCAGTTTCAAACCGACTACTACCAATACATCGTCAATGGAATGATGAAGTTTATATTTTATACGTCATGCGTTGTTATGTTGATTAAACTTTAACTTTAATGGAGTTTACATCGTGAGTGAAATTGTCATACTAACTATGGTCTTATTCGGACTATTAGCACTTCTATTATTCTTTTTCATTACATCCCTCAAAAAGTCAATTCGAGAAAATAGAGCTGCCCAAGCAATCTCTCTTGTGGAACTTGCTGCTGAAAAGGCGCGTAAAGTAGAGGCCGATGGGCAGTATGCAGCGGTGGCGGAGGCAGCTCAAGCAATCTCTCTAGCGGAACTTGCTGCTGAAAAGGCGCGTGAAGTCGCGCAAGGGAGATCTTCACCTGCTCAAATTGCTGCAAAGAGGCGTAAAGTAGAGGCTGATAGTCAGCGTGTAGAGGCTTATAGGCAACATGCGACGACTGCTGCTGCTGAACAAGCAATCTCTCTTGCGGAACTTGCTGCTGAAAAAGCGCACGGGAGATCATCACCTGCTCAAGAAGATAAGGATCATAATCAGCGCATAGTAGAGACTAAAAAGGTGCGTAAAGTAGAGGCTGTAAAGGCGCGTATAGTAGAAGCTGCAAAAAAGGTGCCTAAAGTAGGGGCTGCAAAGGCACGTAAAGTAGAGGCTGATGCTGAAAAACTAGCACTCCGATTTACAGATTTAAAATCTAACTTACCTTTTCACACATCAAAGAAACCACCGTCTGCTGAGCTAGCAGAGCATGACAAGCGCATGTGGGATGATGTTAAAAAACTTGTTAAAGAACAGGACAGTAAAAAGGCGACACTATATTTTGTAAAGATAAGAAGCCTTATGGACGATAATGAATACTACAAAATAGGCATGACTACTGCAGGAGTCAAGGCTAGGTTCAAAAAGTCTACCCAAGTAGAGTTGCTTGAGACAATATGCTCCTTTGACACCGAGTTATGGAAAGCCGCCTATCTTGAGTACCACTTTCTAAGGGAATTTAGGTTATATGATGGACTATCTACTTCAATTGGTGAGCAGCGTCCTGAAGTTGGTTTTTCTGGTTATACAGAGGTTGTACGTTCTAATTCAGTGAATAAGATATCCGAGTATTTTGAAGAACTGGGTACCTATAATGAGATGGAATGATTAGGCTTTGATAAGCCTCAATTAACGATCACCTGATTTGACTGGAAGGGTAATTAAGTTATGGTTAGGTAATCAATAAAGGATTATGAGTAGGTGTCAAAGTGAGCATTAAAACCCAAGACAAAATTATTACTAAGTGTAGTTCATGGAAAGAGTTTGTGGATTTTCAAAATGTTCAACCGAATACGACTGCTCAGGGGGATCTTTTTGAGCGACTCGTTCAACTTTATTTGCTCACTGCCCCACAATACAAATCTAAACTATCAAATGTTTGGTGGCCAAAGTTTGAGGAACTACCAAAGGGACTTGCTAACTACCTAAATCTTACTTTTCCTGATGAAGGCATAGATTTAATAGCTGAGACAGATGACGGTGACTTCTGGCCTATACAGGCTAAATATGAATCCAATACTGCTGGAGCAAAGACTAAAGGAAATCTGACTACTTTTAGTAATGCAGCATTTAACTATGGTGAGAACATGCACCTTGGTTTGGTGGCGCATACAAAAGCCAAACCAATTAGAAAACGCTATCTATTGGAGAGTGAGAAGAAGGGAAACAAGATTATTGAATTAGGCTTATCTTATTGGCTTGGATTGGATGAGGAAGATTGGTCAGCTATTAAAGTGCAAGCATCAGGAAAAACATATCGACCTAAACCTCGATCTCCTAGGTCTCATCAAGAGACAGCAATCAAAAAAGCAAAAGAGCATTTCATTGATAATAAAGCGGATCGGGGACGACTGATCATGCCATGTGCTTCTGGGAAGAGCCTCACTGCTTATTGGGTTGCTAGGCAACTAAATGCCAAAAGCATCATAGTTGCTGTTCCTAGCCTCTCTCTTATTAAGCAAACAGTCAAAGATTGGACGCTCGAGTACACTGCTGATAAATCTAAGCCTGACTGGATATGTATTTGTAGCGATAAATCATCAGGTAAATTAGATGATGAAAATGATGATTTTGTCAAAGATATTTATGACCTTGGTCTTCCAGTAACAACTAATAGAGATATCATTTCAGCATTCCTACAAAAAGATTCTAAGTCACCGAAAATCATATTCACAACTTACATGAGTGGCCCTATTCTGTCTGAAGTAGCCAAAAAGGTAAATTGTGCAATAGATTTTTGTATATTTGACGAGGCTCATAAAACGACTGGACGAGCAAACAAAAAAAGTGCAACTTTGCTTGACGAAAACAATATTAATATTAAAAAACGCCTCTTTATGACTGCTACAGAGCGAATACTTAGTGGTAGTGGTAAGAGTGAAAAAGCCTATTCGATGAATGATAAAAGTGTGTATGGAGAGTGCTTTCATACGCTAACTTTTAAAGAAGCAATTGACGAAGGCTTAATCTGTGATTACAAAATCATCACCATGGCAGTGTCAAAGCCCGAAATAGATGAGTTAATAGAAGAACATAAATTTGTAACTAATGACGATGGAGGCAATGAGATTTTGGATGCCTCAAGTCTAGCTGCAGGAATTGCGTTGGAAAAAACAATTGAAACTTATGGAGCAAAGCATGCCATTTCATTTCATCGATCTATTGCATCAGCCAAACATTTCAACAACCAACAAGCACTGCTATCGAAGTTGGGCATAGTTAGTTCAGACACTCACTACAGCCATATCAGTAGTAAACTTTCTACGGGAGAGCGAGCACAGGTAATGTCTGAGTTTGTATCCGCCAAAAAAGCGGTGGTGACCAATGCCAAATGTCTGACAGAAGGGGTAGATATTCCAGCTATTGATTGCGTTTTATTTGCATCCCCTAAACAAAGTGTTGTTGATATCGTGCAAGCCGCTGGAAGAGCGATGAGACCAGATCATGTTAATGGTAAGGAGTTTGGTTACATAGTTTTGCCTATAGTAATCCCTGATGGTGTGGAGTTTGAGGATTTCGCCAACACAACTGAATTTAAGGTGGTTGCCAGACAATTAGCTGCATTGTCTAGTCAGGACGAAAGGATCGCTGAGTATTTTAGACTACTAGACAAAGGGGTAAAGCCTTTAAGAAGCCCTCTAAAGATTGTTGGTACTGTTCCTGTGGGAATGAATATCAACTTTGATGATTTTGCATCCGCTGTTGAAACAAAGTTATGGGAGAAAATAGGTAAAGTTAATTGGCTTCCATTTGATGAGGCTCGGAGATACGCACACGCATTGAAACTAAAAGGTCAGATTGGATGGTTTGATTTTGCTGGCTCAAAAAATAAACCACCAGATATACCCTACTCACCTAACACGGTTTACATTGAGTGGACTAACTGGGGTGATTGGCTAGGCACAGGTAATATTGCTACTAGCCTCAGAGAATTTCGTAGTTTTGAAGAAGCAAAAAAGTTTGTGCATAAATTACAGATTACAAAATTTAATCCTGATTGGATAGCTTATTGTAAGGGGCAGGAAAAAGATTTGCCGATCCTGCCTGACGATATTCCAGCTAACCCAGATAGAACTTATGCCAATGAATGGCTGGGTTGGGGGGACTGGCTGGGCACTGGTAGGAAGGCTACACACCTTAGGAATTATCGTAATTATGAGGAGGCGAAGGAGTTTATACGCACTTTAGGAATAAAGTCCGAGAAAGGTGGCAAAAAGCAAGATTATCTCGAGTTGACTTGGAGGAACTTTGCAACAGGACGATTAGAAAAGGTACTTGGTAAACTTCCCAAAGACATTCCTGCAAGCCCTGCTAAGGTCTATGATGAATTTACAAATTGGCCTGACTTTTTAGGAAATAGTGGGAAGCCTAAAGGTATCGAGTATTGGAACTATTTTGAAGCTAAAAGGTGGGTTGTGAGATTAGAATTACATAAGCGAAGGATAATGAGAAAAGACAATAACAGAAAAAATGATGCGCGAAATAAGTGGAATGATTTTTGTGCTGGACTTTATCCGGACCTGCCAGCGAAACCATTGGAAATCCCCTCATCTATTCATCACCAATACAAAGATGCAGGTTATAAGGGATATAAGCTCTTCATTAGTCCAGAGGCTGATTAACCCTCATACTTACGATTTAGACTTTAGTTTAAAAATGTTTATTACAATTATATAAACATATTAAGTAACTCTCGTTTAGCATTCACAAATAGTAAATGTGGAAAGTATTTTGATCTTTATGTTCAAGTGAAGCAGCACCATAACTACCTTACACCAAGACCCCTCAGTATCCTCAGGGTCTCACCGAAGACAGGTCCTTTGGTTATAGCAGTAGTTGATTGATAAAAGGAGTTCTTTAAGGCTCCACTGAGGACACGGGAGGGTTACTATACAACCATCTTCTCATATCTTATCTCCCACATACCCAGTGGATCCTTAAGGACCCCTCTACTATTACTCCTCTTAATCTCCTCTCTCCACCAGCAGAAGACTTCTCTGAGATCTACGAGTATCCCCAGGGATACGTGGGGTAAACTGCTAACTTTTATCTCAAGAACACATCAGTTACACCCTACTATATAAGGTACCCACTTTAATTAGCTACACCCCCTGATCCACCAACCAGCCCAGCAAATACCAAAGGCTAGACAGAGAATAACCACCATCAAAAGTACCCATACGAGGCTCATACAAGCCCCCTGAGGAATACTAAAATACCAACCTAAGCCTGTGTATTGGTGATATAAATCATAGTCTTAGGGTGCTTGTAGGCCCTCACATAGTTCATCAGAATATCTAGGGATATCAATAGGTTAGGTCAGTAACAATAAACCCATTCCTCGAGTCCTACTGGGCTACTGAGACCCATATCTATCCTGTCGGTTATGCCATCAATTACGCTTAAATAGCCTCTGTACTGGCCCACTAGGAAACGCTAAATGTGCTGACCGTTAGTGGGTCTTGCCATGTGTGAGGGCATTTAGTTATCACAGGAGTGAGGTGGTGTGAGGAGTCTATGGGATTAGGCTGTAAACCACTGGTGTGAACCAAAAGGATCCTCTTGACCAGGCTAAAACTCATTGATATGGTTGTATAGCTTGTGTTGTAGGGCCTTCTGGCTCTTCCATTAGGAAACGGTTCCTCTCTGGGACGCATCCTATCCCTTGGAAATCCTCTAAGAACCCCGTGATACATGCATTTCCATCAATTGATCTTGTGGGGTGTGTACCCAAGTATTTATTACCCGCTATTCTTGCGTGATCCCTACAACCGTTAGTTCTCCTCAGTTATTGTTATTAAGGCTATCAAACAATCTATGGAACATGTGTGGTAACTTATCAATAATACCTAAATATTTAGGTAGTCATATCATGACAAAAATAAGTAATATGGCTTTAGCAGAGTCTTGCCTAGGGTGACCTCTTTTCTATATATAAAAGGCTAGAGGCACTTATTTGCGCACTATTACAGCAAGAACATTATTAATATTGAAGTTAGATACTCATTTTATGAAAATACAAACTCTGATGTGTTGTCTACTCAGCCTATTCGTATTGCTTGGCAGCACAAAAGTTCTAGCTTGTGAATGGCATAAGGATGGCGGAGATTTAAGTCACTGTTCTTCCGAACTATTATGCGAAAAAGCAGTCATTTTTATATCTTGGAACGAGAGTAAATTTGTAACAAGTACTACTCATTACCTTTATAAATTTGTTGTTGAAGCCAAAAAACGAGGTCTTCTCTGTGAGCGAACTCCCAGTCAAAATGTAAGCTTAACAACTGCTGTAGAAGCCTGTTTAACTAAAAACGGTGAGAACAACTTTTACGGTCTGTGCAGTAATTCTGTATTATGCGGATTAGCTGCCCCGGACGTCACAAATGGCAAAAAGGCATGGCTCTCAAGCAGTTCAGGTTTTTATGAGTATGTAGCTGAAGCCAAAAAACGAGGTCTTTCTTGTGGTGTTGAGTCTACTAGCTCATTTACTAAAACCTCGTCAGTTTGTTCAGCGAACAATCCTAATGTTTGTTCTGATTTTGTAGTATGCGTTCGAGGATCTCGTTATATTAACGGGAAACGCATATGGGATGAAAGATCTAATTGGATTAAGTATTCGGTTGAAGCTAGGAAGCGAGGCCTTTCTTGTGATGTTGAAGCAAGTATTTCAGCACCAACAGTAGAAACTAAAACACCAAAGATATCTCCTGTCGCACCCAAAAAACAGCCAGAGACACCAGCTGAACCTGCATCCTCATTAATTGATCCACTACACATAAAAAAGTATGGAAAAACGCTCCACACTCTTTTGCTTCCCAACACACTATTATTCATAGGTGAAATTGAAGATGGTGACGAAAGAGGGTTTAGAACAGCACTTAGAGCCCATGAAGTAGACACAGTTGTGCTGCTAAGTGGTGGAGGACTAGTAAATGAAGGGTTAAGAATAGCCAACATCATAAATGACAAAAACCTTAAAACGTATGTTCCTGTAAACGCAACATGCGCATCCGCGTGCTCCTTTATGTTTTTTGCAGGCAATCCAAAAGTAGCTCATGGCCGCTTAGGTGTGCATCAGTTTTATGTTAACGACGATGAAAAAAAGGCTTCAATAGGCAAAGTTCAAAAAGGCACACAGCTCGTTGTTGCGGATATTATTCAAAACTTAACAGACTTTGGGACACCAGCTTCTGTCTTTCCAAAAATGTTCTCTACTAGCGGGATGTACTTTTTTAGTGAGACGGAAAAGAGCGCTTTTAGTGATCGTAATAAAATAACACCAGAAACTGTAACTAGAATCAATGAAGTACTATCGTATCTAATAAAGGATATTGACAATGAGCTTGATGATGTTGAGTTGGATGGTATGCCGCAAAAAACGAAGAGTACTCTTATACAGCTTGAATTAATAAGAATAGGCTGTATGGAAGGGCCTGTAGATGGGATTAGAGGCGAAGCGACTAAATCAGCTATCGAGCTACTCTCATCCAAAATGAAGTCTAAATTCTCATCCAATAAGTTTAGTGATCTCTTTAGAAAATTAAACAATACTGAAGTGGGTGCGTGTTACTAAGATGCTCTTATAAAAGGCCTTAAGCCAGTCGCTAATCGAGGCGCACTTAAGTAAATACAACTTTCCCCTATTCAATCATTTGAAGCCACTTATGCAACACAGGAAGCTGGTAACCTACACCATAGTTCTGACCTACACTAGAACAACTCCAGCCACCAATTTGATCAACAATCTCTGAGGGGCATTCAACTGCTCTTAATCGGTCACGCATACTATGTCTGAATGAATGTATTACACATCCATCCTCAACATATTGTTTCATCCATTTATTTAAAGCAGCACTGGCTGAGTTAGCATTACACTTACCACCTTTGGTATACCTAGGAAATAGATACTTTTCATCTGCCCCACTAAGCAACTCAAAAGCCTGAGTAGCTGCCCACAAGGAAGCCCCAACCAATGGTATTCTGCGCTCACTTGAGTCTGTCTTGAGCCTTCTGGCGCTGTTTGGCTGCAATGTTATGTGTGGTATTGGCGCATCTAACACAATATCATTTCTTTCAAGGCCACACACTTCTGCTAGTCTCATACCAGTGTCGCTTATCAAAGCGATAAGCCACCTGAGATCATCATCTATTTCAATACAGATGGACTGGATTAACTTAACCGTCGTGTGCGGGATTGGTTGGCGTTTGGATGTACTTAGATCTTCTGGCATGTAGGTATTCATTAGTGGATTTTTAATATCTAAACCATGCTCTTGGATCATTAAGTTGATCATTGGGCGAAGAGATGCAAAGGCTCTCTTTATTGAACTTAGAGCTAGTCCTTTGTCTAGTAGGTATTCCCTAAACTGTGAGCCATCATACGAAGTATATGAGCCAATGTCCTTGTTACCGACTGCTTCGATTAAATAGCGAATATTCCTATTCACCATACCCTTAAATTTGTAGCTTTTGTTAGGACCTTTGAGTTTGAGGTAGTGTTCTTTGACGTCGAGTAGGTCGTAACCACAGTCAGAGGTAACTGTATTACCCCTATTAATTGGTGAGTTTACTAATCCTTGAGTTATTCGTTCAACACGAATTGAACTCCAATAAGTCTCAAGTTGGAAATTAATTTGATTGGACCCACGAACAGCGATCCGTTTTGACCTTGTTCTAAGGCTTTTAACGATACGTTTAGAGCCAGAATCATCTTTCATGTCCAATGGGACACGACGAGAAAAGTAATAAATGTTGTTACGAAGGAAAATATAAGAGCTAAGTTGGTCTTCCATTTGGTACACACCCCACAAGATCAATTGATGGAAATGCATGTATCACGGGGTTCTTAGAGGATTTCCAAGGGATAGGATGCGTCCCAGAGAGGAGTCGAACCTCCGACCTGCCGCTTAGGAGGCGGCTGCTCTATCCAGCTGAGCTACTGGGACTTTGTCGGCGAGCATTCTAACAGGTCGTTCATTTTAAGGGTACTGGAAAGGGCCGCAAATGGGGTAAATAATGTTGTTTTTTAATCTGATTTAATGAAATACTAAAAGTTATGCTAATCTAAATAAGAATGATTTGCATTACGAATAAAGTTTGTTTATTATGTGTCTTATTCAGACGCACTTAAACTTTAATCAACTTTAATCAGAGAAAACACATGAACAAAACACTTCTTTCAATTGCTGTTGCAGCGAGCTTTGTCCTAAGTGGCCAAGCTCAGGCAGGAGCCCACGCAGAAATCTATGCTGACTTTCCTATTACGGTAAAAAACTACACTGGCGCTAAGACCCATTCTGAGGCTTACACTGGCCAGATAGCTCGCCACACGCTGCATAACTCAGCTAAAAAGTTGGTGTCTAAAGGCGCTAGTTTAGAGCAAACTAAAGCTTATTTTAGTGGCAAGGATGAAGGGCGTAAAATTATTGATCCCGTATCAAAAGATGGTTTTCCAATGCTTCAAACTCACGTAGACAAGATTTCAAAAGGCAAGAATTTGTCTGGAAAAGCCTATAAAGGTTTAATTTCTGGGATGCCTGGGAGTCTTACGGGTGCAGAGTTACTGAAGTTAATGCTAGAAAAAGCGGCGGCTACAGAAAAAGGCTTTGATCCCTTAACAGGTTACGACTACACCCAATTGTTTTCTAAATTCGCTATGGGTGCGGTATTTTACAACCAAGCAGTCGATAACTACTTAGATGAAAAACTAGCAGCGGATGTTAATCCTAATAGTAAAGCGTACAAAGAGGGCAAGCCTTATACGGGTAAAGAGCACGTTTGGGACGAAGCTTTTGGCTATTTTGGTGCACCCGCTCACACCATGGAATTAACAGCGGCTGACGTGTATGGCATTGCAAAACAAAAATCAGACAGTTTTGCAAAAGCAGATCATAACCAAGATGGTAAGGTTTCTTTGGTCACTGAAATGGCATACGCCCATGCCTACTATGCGGCATCTTTCGATAAAGGTGGTAAGACTAAGTATCTTCATACCATCGTTCAAGCGTTTATTGACGGCCGCAAGCTGATTACCTCAGCCAATGGTGAAGCACTTACGGACGCTCAGCGAAGCGAACTAATGGGCTATGCGCAAGTCATTAAAACTCAATGGCAGCGAGTTATTGCTGAATCGGTCTTCAAGTATGCAGGTTCCGTTTATGGGGATATAGAAAAGTTAGAGACTATCATTGAAGCTAATGGTGATGCAGCTAAAGCCTACCGAAACTATGTGAAACACTGGGGTGAGTTAAAGGGCTTTGCGTTAGCACTGGAAGCTGGTGGTGTTAATCTAGGAGAGGCTGGGGTGAAGCTCAACAGGCTTTTGGGTTACAGTCCAATATTGTTAGGCAATACTCAGGTAACTGGCTTGGTTGATGGTGAGTTTGTGCAGAGTCCATCGATTAGTATGGGAGAGTATCAAGTGCAAATGATCAAGGTTCAAAAACTAATGGTTGATAGCTTTGGTGTTGAGGCTCGGAGTAAAGACATGACGGCAAACTTAGCCAAACTTGTTGACAGTTTGGGTGCTTCCATGGCTGCAGAAAATGACTAGATGTCTAATTAATTGACCATGGAATGGTTGTTTGAGTTTTTACTATCTTGGCTTTCAGAATTTAGGGGATTAGTCAGCCAGGGTAGTAAACGCGTTTTTCTCGGCTACATGTTGAGTGCTGCTATCATCGCTGTTGTTTGGTTGATGTGGCAGCGCAGGCTCAATTTTGTGGCCGCTTTACGTTGGCTTTTTCAGGGCAAAATTTGGTGGTCTAATTCGAGTCGATCTGATTACCAGATGATGTTCATTAATCAGCCCATCATGCTGCTTTTGAGCCCGCTGATGTTAAGCAAGCTAGCCCTTGCTACCGCCTTGTTTTATACTTTAAATGAGTGGGTCTCTCGGCCTCTATGGCCCGCTAATATATCGACGTTTTGGGTCTCTGTCATTTTTACCTCTTGTTTGTTTGTAGTTGACGACGCAAGTCGTTATTATCTGCATCGCCTGATGCACCGTTGGCCTGTTCTATGGAGTTTTCATAGAGTACACCACACGGCACAGAGTCTGACACCTTTTACGGTATTGCGCACACATCCTATTGAAGGCTTATTGTTTGGTCTGCGCAGTGCCCTAGTGCAGGGCTTACTGATTGGTGTGTTTGTGTTTGTGTTTGCTGATCGAGTGACCTTGCTTAGTTTATTGGGTGCTAATGCAGTGACCACAGTGTTAAATATATTGGGGTCTAATTTGCGTCATTCACCTGTGCCCATAAGTTATGGAAAAACCCTAGAAAGGTGGCTTATTTCCCCAGCTCAGCACCAAATACACCATTCCCAAGCACGCCAGCATTGGGATAAAAATTTTGGTGCATTTATTGCTTTGTGGGATCGGATGGGAAACACCTTAGAATATGGATCGAGCAAACAGAAGTTAATTTTTGGTTTAAGTGGTCAAAAGTCCAAAGAACACCAATTATCAAGCTTGTATTGGAAGCCCTTCAAAAGCTGTTGGAGCTACTACAGAGGCAAAAAATTAGACCTAGTTAGTACTGCCAACATAACAAATGTAACCAGTGAGCAAGAATAAATGATACCTTTAAATCCTATTAATACCTTCTTATTACCCGTTGTTGCTGCTATTTTCTTTTCTGCCACAACTGCTCAAGCTGGAGGCATCGTCAATGTGTATTCAGCCCGCAAAGAAGCCTTAATCAAGCCTTTGCTGGATGATTTTACTGTTGCCACCGGTATTCAAGTCAACCTAATTACGGGCAAGGCAGATGCCTTGTTAAAGCGCTTGCAAGTTGAGGGCAGTGCGACCCCTGCAGATCTCTTTATTACGGTAGATGCCGGTCGTTTGCATCGGGCCAAAGAGTCGGGCATGCTCAAGCCAGTATCGATACCGGTGCTTGAGCAAAGAATACCTGAAGAACTCAGAGACTCTGAAGGCTACTGGTATGGTCTCACGCTTAGAGCAAGACCTATCATTTATGCTAAAGAACGAGTCAATCCTGACGAGCTTTCTACTTATGAAGCTTTAGTAGACGCTCAATGGAAAGGTCGTCTGTGCTTAAGATCTTCACAATCTGTGTATAATCAGTCTCTAGTCGCTGCTACTATCGATGCCATAGGCCCAGAGGCATCGCAGCAATGGATGCAAGGTATGGTAAATAATCTTGCCAAAGCACCATCAGGTGGTGATACTGACCAGCTAAAGGCTTTGGCTGCAGGGGTGTGTGATGTAACCATTGCTAACACCTATTACTTAGGCCGGTTAATTAACAGTAGTAAGCCTGCTGATAAAGCTTTGGCGAGTAAGTTGTCGGTCTTTTGGCCTAACCAAAGTGGTGCAGGGGCAGTGGGCCGCGGTGCACACTTTAACGTGAGTGGTGCTGGCTTTACTAAATACGGCAAACACCCAGAGCAAGCGCAAGCATTGCTGGAATATTTAGCGTCGGGTCCGGCACAGGCTTGGTATGCTGACATTAATAATGAATATCCTGTGGTACAGGGTGTAGCCATTTCGCCAGCCCTTGAAGGGTTTGGCCGCTACAAGATGGACTCCATTGCTTTGGAAATTTTAGGTCAGAACAATCGACAAGCGGTTCAATTGATGGATCGTGCTGGTTGGAAATAGGTAATGCTATAAATGTTTAGAAGCCATGGGCTGAGTATTTTTGCTGTTGTAATCGCCGCATTCATATCGCTTCCAGTCATCGTTATTGTAAGCTATTTAGTGCAAGCCAATGGTGAACTATGGCAGCACTTGTTTGACACGGTGCTCAACGACTATCTAATCAATTCATTACTGTTGTTGCTGGGCGTGGGTGCGGGGGTGCTCTTACTCGGTGTGCCCACGGCTTGGTTAACGAGCATGTGCAGTTTTCCGGGGCGTCGTTGGCTCAGTTGGGCCTTATTGCTGCCCTTAGCCATGCCGGCTTATATTATCGCCTACACTTATGCGGGTTTGCTAGACTTTGCAGGGCCAGTACAAAGCTGGATTAGAGACCTTACAGGCTTGAGTTACGGCGACTATTGGTTCTTTGAAATCCGCTCTTTAGGTGGTGCCATCATCATGATGTCACTGGTGTTGTACCCCTATGTTTATTTAATGGCTCGGGCTGCTTTTTTGGAGCAGTCTGTGAGTAGTATTGAAGTGGGCTGTAGCTTAGGTTACTCCCGCTGGCAGGCCTTGTGGAAGTTAGCGTTGCCCATGGCTCGGCCTGCCATTATTGCAGGTTTGTCACTGGCTTTAATGGAAACCTTAGCCGACTATGGCACGGTGCAATATTATGGGGTTAGCACCTTTACCACGGGCATTTTTAGAACCTTTTATGGCTATGGTGATACTGCGGCAGCAGCCCAATTGGCAGCGAGCTTATTAGCTTTTGTGATTTTGTTAGTTTTGCTCGAGCGTTATTCCAGACGCCGAGCCCGTTATCATTCAGCAGCAGAGTCTCGTGCCCGTGCCGACTTAATCCCTTTATCAGGTAGCAAGGCGATTATGGCCTGTGTGATTTGTTTGTCGCCTTTGATGTTTGGTTTTATTATCCCTGCAACGCAACTTTTGTTTTGGGCTGTGTTTGAGGCAGAACCCCTAGGCTGGGACTTCGTTGGCCTGGCCTGGAATTCGTTTAGTTTGGCTTTTTTGGCAGCCATCATTGCCGTCATATTGGCCATTATTTTGTCCTATGCCAAAAGAACTAAGCCCATTAAGCCTGTGCGCACAGTGCTTGCGATGGCAGGCTTTGGTTATGCTTTGCCAGGCACGATCATAGCGATCGGGGTTTTAATCCCTTTAGCATGGCTAGACCATCGGTTAATAGATATTTTTGGCAGCTGGGGCTGGGACAGTCCAGGGCTGTTATTGTCGGGTAGTTTAGTGGCCTTACTGTTTGCCTATACGGTGCGTTTCTTGGCAGTAGCTATAGGCAGTGTGCAGTCTGGCTTAGAAAAGGTTAAGCCCAGTTTAGACCAAGCGGGTCGTTCAATGGGCCATAGTCCATTAGACATATTGCGTAAAATTCATGTGCCTTTAATGCGTAGCTCCATCCTTACGGCGGTGCTCATTGTGTTTGTGGACGTACTTAAAGAACTGCCGGCAACACTAATACTGCGGCCCTTTAACTTTAACACTATGGCTGTGCGGGCCTATGAACTAGCTTCAGACGAGCGTCTGGTTGATGCGGCTCCAGCTTCCATTATGATTGTACTCGTGGGGCTTATTCCTGTATTAATGTTACACGCCTCTATTGCGCGTCGCAGGCCCCACTAATATGAGACTGTTTAAATGACCATGTCCTTCGACAACACAGATCAGCATTTGCTGGTGGATAAGGTAAATATAGCCTACGGCGAGCACGACATTGTGTTCGATGTAAGCTTGGCTGTGGCTGTGGGTGAGATAGGTTGCTTATTAGGCCCCAGCGGTTGTGGCAAGTCTACTTTGTTACGAGCGATTGCAGGGTTTGTGCCATTAAAATCGGGCAGTATCAGTTTGGCAGGCAAAACCCTTGCTAAAGACGATTTTTGCCTCGCCGCAGAAACCCGCAATGTCGGCATGGTGTTTCAAGATGTGGCTTTGTTTCCCCACATCAACATTGCCGCTAATGTGGCTTTTGGCTTGCACCATTGGCCTAAGGCTGAGCAAGTGCAGCGGGTGAAAGAATTATTAGATTTGGTGGGCCTTAGTGGTTATCAAGAGCGCTATCCCCATGCCTTATCTGGTGGTCAACAGCAGCGTGTGGCCTTAGCTAGGGCCATGGCGCCTAAACCCAGTTTATTATTGCTTGATGAACCTTTCTCTGGCTTAGACGCCATGTTGCGAGAAGAGTTAGTGCCAGAAGTGAGTGCCATTTTGCGGCATGAAAAAATTCCTGGTTTGTTAGTGACCCACGATCAAACAGAAGCCTTTACCATGGCTGATCATGTGGCGGTCATGAATCAAGGGCGCATTGAACAATGGGACACCTCCTACAATATTTATCATAAGCCCGACGGACGTTTTGTGGCCGACTTTATTGGCGAGGGGGATTTTTTAGCCTGCAATGTGAGTAGCGAAACCTGCGTGGAGTCGCCCATTGGCCATTTGTGCAGCGACCGAGCTCATGGCTTTGTCAAAGGAGATAAAGCCGACGTATTTATTCGGCCTGATGACGTGTTGCATTTAGATGAGAGCCCCATAACAGGGCGCATAATAAGCAAGCGCTTTCGTGGTACTCACTTTTTATACCGTGTTCTGATTGCGGGCAATCAAACCTTATCCTGCTTCGCAGACTCTCATCATAACCATGAGATTGGTGAAGAAATTGGTATTAAGCTGTCCCTTGACCACTTGATGCTGTTTTAAATAAAACGCATCGACAAATCAATGGCACGGCAATCTTTGGTGAGCGCACCAATGGAAATATAGTCGACTCCTGTGGCCGCTATAGGCCGCAAGGTTTGTTCAGTAATGCCGCCAGAGGCCTCCAGTTCTGCTGTTCCAGCGGCAAGCTTGACCGCATCACGCATCTCCTGCAAGGTGAAATTATCCAGCATAATACGATCTGCACCAGCATCTAACGCTTGCTGTAACTCAGGTATGGTTTCCACTTCTACCTCTACGGGTTTGGTGGGTTCTTGGCGTCGTGCAGTGGCAATGGCTGGGCCAATACCACCGCAGGCGGCAATGTGGTTTTCTTTGATCAAAAATGCATCATACAAACCGATACGATGGTTATAACATTGGCCACAAGCCACGGCATATTTTTGGGCTTTGCGTAAGCCAGGAATAGTTTTGCGGGTGTCGAGTAGCCTCACGGATGTGTCGGCCACTAAACTGGCGTAATAATGCGCAATGCTGGCAGTGCCAGACAAACACTGTAAAAAGTTAAGGGCGCAGCGCTCAAAGGTTAGCAGGCTGCGGGCATTACCATGGGCTTGAAACAACACTTGATTAGCCTTGGCTTGGTCACCATCAGCTACCATCCAGTCAAGGGTGATTGTGGGGTCGACTTGGTGCGCCACTTCATTGACCCAGTCCACCCCACAAATGGTGGCATCTTCACGGGTAATAACGGCTGCAGATGCGCTTTCATCGGCGGGTATCAGTCGAGCGGTAATATCGCCATCCCCCACATCTTCTAACAAAGCAGCGCTCACGTTGGCGAGCACATCAGCTTTCAAAAAATGGAAGTTTAAGTCATCGGTCATGGGGTCGTTCCACGCTTAAAATATTGTGGTTTAAAAGAAGTAATTATAACACACCCCTAAGGTTGGTTTAGAGCACAAAGGATAAAGTAATGGGAATGCTCACCAAGGCCATTAAGTTACCAATAAGCACAATAGAGGCCACTCTTTTTGGGTCCTGTTGGTATTGCTCTGCCACCATATAGTTCAATACCGCTGGTGGTAAAGCACCAAACACAACCAATACAGCAAATTGCTCAATAGGAAGGTTGAGGAAGAACTGGGCCATTATGGCCATTAAGATGCCAGAAACTGGACATAAAATGGCGCCGACTAAACCCACTTTCCAATCGTCAAATTCTATGTCGGTTAAACGAATACCCAAAGTGAAAAGCATTAAGGGAATGCAAATTTGTCCCAACATATCAATGGGTAACTGCACACTGTTAGGTAATTGAAAGCCACTAAGGGCCACTAAAAATCCTGCAATAGTTGCCAGCATTACGGGTTGATTAAGAAGGCTTAGCAAGCGCATTTTGGGGTTGATCATAAAAATGCCCAAGCTAAAGTGAAGGGTCATTTCGACAATAAAACACACCACAGCAATGGCTAAAAATTCTTCACCAAAGGCCAATAAAATTAAAGGAATGCCCATGTTGCCCACGTTGTTAAACATCATGGGTGGTATAAAGGTCTTAGCAGACCAAGGCGACAGCGCAATCACAGGCCAAAGCAGTAAGCCTGAACCGAGCACCACGATAATGGCCCCCACAGCCATGGGTCCAAGATGGCTAATGGGAACAGATTGATCAGCAAGAACCACAAATACCAATAAAGGAACAAACACATCCATGTTGATTTGGTTAATGAGTTTTAGATCTGGCTTGCGCCAACGGCCATACCCATAGCCAATGGTAGCGATAGCGACAAGGGGAAAAACAGTGGCGAAAACCCGTTCAATAATGCTCTGATCCATAAATATCTAAACTACCTAGTGTGTGAAGTTAGAGTGGGTACATAAGCCATGGTTGCAAATTATTAAGCACCATGGATTGACTAAAGTCGGTATCATACAGGGAATGTTTAGCCTTGGATAATTGGTCTTGGGTTTAGGTCAGATATAACTATTGGCGCTCATTCAATAGATGGTCTAACATCAGTGGCCCTATATTGGTAATAAAACTTGACCAAAGCAGGAGAAGCGGGTTATTTTTATTTCACCGATAATTGGTATTACCAATATTGCTAAAAATTGAAAACCAATAGTGTGAAAAAAATGCCATAAGGCAATGTATTTCACACCCATGTGTCAGTATTAATAGAGGGCGTTTATGGCGTATCCACAGGTCAAACAACCCAAGATATCAGATGTGATCATGGCGCAACTAGAGGCCATGATTTTAGAGGGAAGCCTAAAACCAGGGCAGCAACTACCGCCGGAGCGAACCTTGGCGACAGAGTTTGAAGTGTCTAGACCTTCACTGCGCGAAGCGTTACAAAAGCTGTCGGCGAAGGGGCTCATAGTCAGTCGTCAAGGCGGAGGCTCATACGTGTCTGAAAAAATTGGCAGCAGCATTGCTGACCCATTAACAGAGCTTTTCTCTACGCATCCAGAAGCACAATATGACTTGCTAGAGTTTCGTCATGCTTTAGAGGGGGTGTCGGCCTATTATGCTGCACTGCGCTGCACCCCCGCCGATAAAACTCGCTTGCAAGCCTGTTATGCCAATTTGCAAGCGGCTCATGATCAAAAGTCTTTTGAGAAAGAAACCAAAGCTGATGCTGAGTTTCATTTGGCCATTGCCGAAGCGTCGCATAATGCCGTGTTATTGCATACCATGCGTTCTTTATTTACCTTACTGCATGAGAACATTTATTCCAACTTGGAAAGTGTGTATCGCAAACGTGACACTCGCCAAGTGATTCATGACCAACACCGTGTGCTATTGGATACGATTGTTGGAGAAAATCCAGAAAAAGCACGTAATGCGGCTCATGACCACTTGACCTTTGTAAAAGAAGCTATTATTGAACAAAGTAAAGATTCAACCCGCCAAGAGCGCGCTATGAGGCGGTCTGGGATATAATTTTTAAATGTAAAATATTTACTCATAGGTATTTTTAGTCACCCAAACTGGCATTTTTTTGGTTATTAATGTAGTATTACTACACAAAATTTTCGTTGCGCAGAAACAAGTTGCTTTTGCAAGAGTGAATAGGGGAAAAACGTGACACAGAGTCTTTCAGATGTAGATCCAATTGAAACACAAGAGTGGTTGGACGCTTTAACATCAGTAATTAAAAACGAGGGTGCTGAGCGTGCTCGATATATATTAACCAAACTTGGTGAGCAGGCCCGTTTACAGGGGGCTAAACTAGACAACTCGCTCACCACTCCTTACGTCAATTCGATTGCGCCAAGTGATGAGCAGCGCATGCCTGGCGACTTATTCATGGAGCGTCGTATACGTTCTTTAATTCGTTGGAATGCCATGGCCATGGTGATGCGTGCTAATGATAATGATGACGGTCTGGGTGGGCATATTGCCAGCTTCTCTTCGTCTGCCACTTTATATGACATTGGTTTTAACCATTTCTTCCGTGGCAATACCGATAAACAAGAGGGAGATTTGGTGTTTTTCCAAGGTCATATTTCGCCGGGTATTTATGCGCGATCCTATTTGGAAGGCCGTCTCACCGATGAGCAGATGGACAATTTTCGTCGTGAAGTGGGTGGCAATGGATTATCTTCCTATCCGCATCCATGGTTAATGCCAGATTATTGGCAGTTCCCTACGGTCTCTATGGGGCTTGGGCCCCTTCAGGCCATTCATCAGGCTCACATCATGCGCTATCAGCAACAGCGTGGCTTGGTTGATAATACGAACCGGAAAGTGTGGGCCTTTATCGGTGATGGTGAGTGTGATGAGCCTGAATCTCTAGGCTGCATATCTCTTGCTGGGCGTGAAAAGCTAGACAATCTTATTTTTGTCATCAATTGTAATCTGCAGCGTTTAGATGGCCCAGTGCGTGGTAATGGCAAAGTTATCCAAGAGCTTGAGGGTATATTTAGAGGCGCAGGTTGGCATGTGGTTAAGGTGATCTGGGGGCGTCATTGGGACCCACTCTTAGAGCGTGACACCCATGGATTATTGCAGCAGCGCATGAATGAAGTGGTAGATGGTGAGTTACAGAATTATAAGGCTATGGGAGGCGCTTATACTCGTGAGCACTTCTTTGGCAAATACCCAGAATTGTTAGCCATGGTGGCCGACTATACTGACGAAGACATCATGAAGCTTAACCGCGGTGGCCACGACCCGTATAAGGTTTATGCGGCCTATCATGAGGCGACTCATACGGAAGGTAAGCCCACCGTGATTTTGGCACAAACGGTTAAAGGTTATGGCATGGGTAAGTCAGGCGAAGCCAAAAACCCCACTCATTCCCTGAAAAAGCTGGATATGGATGAAATGGAAAGTTTCTGCCAACGCTTTAATATTCCTTTAACCCGTGATCAAATTAAAACTGTGCCTTATTATCGCCCGGCGCAAGATACACCTGAAATGAAGTATATGCGCGCCAGAAGAGATGCCCTAGGAGGTGTTCTGCCGAGTCGTCGTAACGATTTTGAGAGTTTAAAAACACCCACGCTAGATTCTCTGGCTGGTCAGTTAAAGTCCAGTGGCAAACGTGAGATCTCGACCACCATGTCGTTTGTTCGCACCCTTACAACACTGGTTAAAAATAAAGACATCGGTGAGCGTGTGGTGCCCATTGTGCCAGATGAAGCGCGTACTTTTGGTATGGAAGGCATGTTCCGTCAGTTAGGCATTTATACGGCAGAAGGGCAAAAGTATGTGCCCCATGATGCAGATCAAGTGATGTACTACCGTGAAGATCAGGCAGGACAGATCTTAGAGGAAGGGATTAACGAAGCAGGTGCAATGGCTGCCTGGTTGGCTTGTGCAACCTCTTACAGTAATAACAATTATCCCATGGTGCCGTTTTACATTTTTTACTCGATGTTTGGTTTTCAGCGAGTGGGAGACATAGCGTGGGCAGCGGGTGACAGTCAGGCCCGTGGATTCCTCATTGGAGCAACAGCAGGCCGCACCACTCTCAATGGTGAGGGTTTGCAGCATGAGGATGGACACAGCCATATTATGGGTAATCTCATACCCAACTGTGTGACCTATGATCCCACCTATGCCTACGAGCTAACGGTGATTATTCAAGATGGTTTGCACCGTATGTATGAGCTAAAAGAAAACAAGTTCTACTACATTACCGTGATGAACGAAAACTACCATCAGCCAGATATGCCGGTGGGCTGTGAGGCTGGCATTGTTAAAGGCATGTACTTATTAAATGAAATTAAGTCGAAAGCTAAAAAGCGTGTGCAATTAATGGGCAGCGGTACCATTTTAAGAGAAGTGGAAGCGGCGGCAGACATTTTGGCAGCAGAGTTCGACATAGGTTCAGATGTCTGGAGTGCGACAAGTTTTAATGAGCTTGGGCGTAACGCTCAGGACGTCAATCGGTGGAATATGTTACATCCCGAGGCAGAGCCAAAGCAAAGCTATGTTGAAGAATGTTTGTCAGGTCATGCAGGCCCAGTCATCGCGGCTACTGATTATGTTAAAGCCTTTGCTGAGCAAATTCGGGAATTTGTGCCGGCTAATTTTAAGGTGCTGGGCACCGATGGTTATGGTCGTAGTGACAGTCGTGAAAAATTGCGAGAGTTTTTTGAGGTCAATCGTTACTACATTGTGGTTGCAGCCCTAAAAGCCCTAGCAGAAGATGGCACAATTAAGGTGAGCGAGGTTTCGCGGGCCATTAAAAAGTTCAATATCGACAGTGATAAGCCAAATCCAGTACACCTTTAAGCTGCTGACGAGACGAGGACAAAGACATGGCAACAAGTAAAATGATGGTCCCAGACATGGGTGGTGCAGCAGACGTAGAGGTCATCGAGATATGCGTCGCTGTGGGTGATGTGATTAGTGAGGGTGACTCTATCCTTGTGGTGGAGACAGATAAAGCGTCAATGGAAATTCCTGCATCAATTGCCGGAGTCATTAAAAGCATTGCATTAAAAGAAGGTGATACCTGTAGTTTAGGTGACCTCATGGTGGAAATTGAAACAGAATCAGCGCCAGATGAAGCTAAAGAGGCAGAGCCTCAAGTTTCAGTTCAAGCTAAAGTTGAAATGGTAGTAGAGCCTTTGGCTACTGCGATCGCTGATGCGCCAGTGCAAGCTTCTGTGGCAGAGTCAGAGCCTGCGTTAGAACAATTGGCCCTGGTGCCAGATTTAGGTGGCGCAGTGGATGTAGAGGTGATTGAGGTTAGTGTTAAAGTTGGCGATGAGTTAGCTGAAGGAGACAGTCTTATAGTGCTTGAGACTGACAAAGCCTCGATGGAGATTCCTGTTGAATTTGCCGGCACTGTGCTGCAAATTAACGTGGCTGAAGGTACCAAGCTTAATGTGGGTGATACCATTGCAGTTTTAGCAACTAGGGCGCAGGCCGTTGCGCCTGAAGTCATGGTTGATGGGAAAGCAGCGTCTGCTGCCTCAGAGGCTTTAGCACCAGTGCCAGCAGTTGACCAAACTCCAGTTGCAGCTCCTAAGGCTGCTCAAGCCCCTAATATAAGTGTGGCACCTAGCGTTACGATGGCCAAGGTGGAAGCAGTAGCTGAAGTGGTTAATGCAGGCACTATTGGTGCGGTTCATGCGGGTCCTGCAGTGCGTATGTTGGCTCGGGAATTAGGTGTGGATCTGTCTAAAGTGCCAGCC
>Ga0206129_10001144_pt1 | contig 36848 bp, 25 predicted proteins | sample Helgoland_Spring_8_FD_148616 | JGI IMG/M metagenome (GOLD analysis project Ga0206129, IMG submission 148616) | Pelagic subsurface seawater microbial communities from Kabeltonne, Helgoland, North Sea - Helgoland_Spring_Bloom_20160502_2 | ecosystem: Environmental > Aquatic > Marine > Epipelagic ...
GTTGGCGCCTCCCCAAACGCTGATCCAAAGCGGCCGAGTATCGTCTTTGTCCGCTGCCTTGAGCAACAAAGCCGACCCCGGCGACGAACTCTTCCCGAGCACCGCCTTCATCCCGAAACCCGGCTGACCGGAGGCAGTGACCTCGAGCAATTTCTCCACGGTGGGATATCCGCCGGTGTGTTTGACCAGATTCTCCCTTACTTTACCGAATGCCTCGATCTGGCGGCGGATTAGATCTTCGCGCGGCCGATCTCTTAGATGCTCCGAGGTTGTCGCCACGATCCCCTCGACATCGTACTCGTTGGAGTAGACCAAAAACCGGACCAGTGATTGCTCATCGTCCGGCTCATTGGAAATATCCGTGAGGACGAATACACGTTCCTTCGCGGATGACTGGGCGCACGGGATTGCCAAAAGGAGACAGAAAAAGAGGTAGCGGATCGGTGTTCGCATGAGTCGCTTGATTGCTAGAAATTTGCTTTTTGGGTGGGAGCTTGGGGGCAGAGAGGGGGGTGACTGATGCGCCATTCCTTAGTTCTGAGTGCCGGAGAAACTCTTGCTCAGGATTACTTCCCGGATGATGGCCTTGAGTTTGAAGTTGTCGGGCGCGGCCTTCGTCACAATCGAGTCGACCGTCAGTGAATCTCCGGGGTTCAGTTCTCTGGACAGCGCGAACCTCAGGAGATGGCTCGTAAAGGCCCTGGCGAATCGTTCGTCCTCTGTGACTAGGATCTTCTTGAGTCCAACGATATCCAGGAAGGCGTGTTTCTTAAATATCTTGCCGCTGGCATCGACGTCGCGCTTGTTCTCATAGCTGCTCCGCCAGCGGCCGACGGCGTCGAAATTCTCTAGGGCGAAGCCCAGTGGGTCGATACGGGAATGGCAGCTGGCGCAGGTCTCGCTCTCGCGATGCTGAGCGAATTTCTCACGGATCGTCTGGTTCTTCGGCCCGGCGTCCTCATCCAGCGGCGGCACATCATTGGGTGGTGGTGGTGGCGGATCATTGAAGACCACTTCGATCATCCACGAGCCACGCGAGATGGGCTTGGTGCGCTGCGGTCCAGAGGTCATGGTCAACGCCGCCGCATTGGCAATGATGCCGCCATAACGCGGATCCGTCATGGCTACACGCTTGAAGTCCTTCGACCGAACTTTCCCCCGCAACTGCTTGTCATAGTCGAGGTCCGCTTTTTTCTGCAGTTCTTTCCGATTGGCCGGTTTGGAATCCACGGCCAGTTTCGTCTCTATCGCTCTTATGGACTTTTCGATTCCAGTCCTCTCACCGGCGATCTTTTCTCTTACCATTTTCAGCTCCGGGGCGACGTCTAAATAATATCGGGAGAGTGTCGCCTGCTGTGCGGGGCTACGGTTTTCAGCCGCCACCCGCAGGGCTGCGACGACCTCGGAGCCAAAGCTCTTCGCTTCGTGCGCCTTGAAGTAAAAAGCTTGGGGATTCGCATTGGCAACTTTCATCAACAAACGATTGCTGCCCTTAAGCAGGTTAAGAGTCACTTGACCGCTGGTGTCCGGCCGAATGTGGTCATGAATCTTTTTTCCATTGAGCCACAGCGTCACGCCATAGCTACCCACGGCGCTGACTGCCAACGCCCGTGGCGATTCTGCCACAATGGTCCGATACAAGTAATCGGCCCTATTTACTTCGCTGCCGAGGAGATGCGCCGTGCCATCCACCAGTTCTTTTGCCTCGCGCCACTTTCGATCTCCGTAGGCCTTCTTTAGATCAACGTCCGGCTCATCGACAAAAACGGTACTATACGTTCTTGCGTAGTTAGGTGTAAAAAATGGACCAATGTGATGCCAGGCTGACAGCTCAACTGTGACATCCAGAAGCCCTGCCTGCTCGACCATCCACTTAGCCTGACCAGCCGTAGCCGGCACACCGTCCTCTTTCGATCGGGCCACCAGCAACTGCGGTTGTTCCTTCAAATAGGTCGCCAGCTTTGCCTTCTGTTGCTCAAATTTCACCTGCAAGGATTGACGGATCTTCTTCAGCCTCTGATCCTCCTTGTCGCTATCTTCCTGAGTAATCTGCCGTCCTTTCATTTCGGGCTTGTACCACTCGTTGAGAAACTCACTCCGATAACTATAGGCGGGCGAGATCAGCTCGATGATGGGACGATTTTCGACAAATACAGAATCGAAGAGCAACAGGGGTTCCAGCACCATCTGATGACTGGCGGGGGTATCCGGATCGATGTAGTAATGGCGATACTTCTTGTCGTCTGGTGTCGCCGCCATCAGGTTCTCCAGCTGCATCCATTGGGCGGGGAAGGTATCAAGGAAGCGCTCGATTTTAGGATCGGCCAGCATCCGCGTGATGGTCTTATTCAAAACCACTGGCTCGACCAGTTCACCACTGGCGGCCAGCTTAAGCAGCTCATCGTCTGGCGCGCTGCACCAGAGGAAATAGGAGAGCCGGGACGCCAGCTCGAAGTGACCTGTGCTGGCCTTGGGCTGGTAGCGATAGAGGAAGAACGGCGACGAGAGTGCCGCCGACGTGGTCTTCTTGATGGCATCAGTGAACGGCATACCCTGCTTGATATTGGCTAGCGTAAAGGCAAGGTAACGATCGAGCGCCCGCTTCTTCACGTTGCGGCGAAAGGCCCGGGTCAGGAACGGCTGCAAGCGCTGGGAGACCTCAGTCGCCATGTCGGCGTCGGCACCAGGCTCTTTGAAGAAGTCGTCCCAGACACCAACGGTCTTGTCATTGAAATCGGGGCTCTCCAGGATCGACACACTGAGCTTGAGAAACGCATCCAACAGCAGCGGCGACATGCTCAACTGATTCGACTGATTATCGAAGCCGTGTAGCGCTCGCAGGTCCTGTGGGTATGCATCCACGCCGACAAACCCTGCAGGCTGCTTCTTTTCAACTGGCAAGCGAGAGACCTTGACGCTGTCCGGCATCTTGGGCCGCGGCTTCGCCAAGTAATGATCGTGACGAACCATCATTTTCTCGGGCAGCGCGAAGACATCCTTCTGCAGCTTGAATATGTCACGCAGCGAGTTGTTATACTGAAAACGGTTCAGGCGCCTGGGCGGAAGGTCAGCTACTTCGTCTTGACCTGCGGTGGCCTCTCGCAGCATCGTCTTTAACATCGCCAGCAACTTCAGCCGCTCGTCTTCATCGAGCTCCGGCTCGTCCTCAGGAGGCATGTCGTAGGCATCAATCGCGTAGATCATCTCCGTGATCAGCTTTGGGTCGGCCATGAACTGCTTGGCGGACTGGATCTCGTAGAGATTTACCTTGCCCTTGACCTTCTGATCCTTGCCATGGCACTGCACGCAACTCTCGGCAAACAGCGGCTTGAGAAATGTCTCAAACTCGTCAGCAGCCGCAGCGGAGCCGGTGATTGCGAGTAGACATGCTGCCGTGAGTCGAAGCGTTATGACTGAACGTATACGGTGCATGCTAATACCTAAGTCCATAGGTCAGAGATAACCCCATTACTGTCGGCGTAGCTATCCATCTCCAAGCCCATCAGCTTGGCCATCGACAACCACATATTGGAGTTTAGCGTTCCGCTCTTGCATTGGATGTAACGACCTTGCTTGATCTGTCCCTGCGCGCCGCCGCCCATGATGAACGGCATATCAAAGTACTGATGCGTCGCCCCATCACCCATGCCCGCGCCATAGGTAACCATGGCGTTATCAAGCAGCGTCGACCCGTCCGCCTCCTTAACGCTCTTCATGCGAGTTAGCAGGTAGTCGTATTGTTCCATATGAAAGACATCAATCTTGTGAGCGCCACGCCACCCTTCGCCCTTCTGATTATGCGAGAGCTGATGATGATTCACGGCTTTGGAAAAGAGGCCTTCATAGAGCAATGTCGACTCCCAGCGCTCCGGGCCGATCATCAGGGTAGAGACGTTTGTGAGCCCCATCTGTAACGCTGCAACCAGCAGATCTATCTGTAGCCGAATGTAATCCTTGCGCGGCAGGATCGTATCAATGGGTTCCATAATCGTGGAACGGGCGACCATCTGCTCCATCCGCTCGATGCGAACCTCGATGTCGCGAATCATAGTCATGAATTGGTCCATTGTCTCGCGATCATCACGTCCGAGCTGACGCGACAGGTCTTTGGCGTCTGCGAGAACCAGATCGCTGACATCACCCATATGCTCGGCATAGCCGCCGCCAGTAAACAGGCGCTGGTAGAGTTTCTTCGGATTCTTGATCGACGGTGCGATCCTATCCTCGCCGTACCATGAAATATTATTGAAATAGATGTCTTCCTTGCCGGCCAGAAAACCGTTGCAGCTGATTTCAAGACTCGGCAATGCCGTCTGCTGCCCCACCTTGTCGGCGATGATTTGGTCGAGACTACGTCCGTTCGGATGACGCATGCCCTTGGCGGCTGCCTGCTCTGGTGAGATACTGGTGAGATAGCACGATGCCCCTTGTGCATGGACGTCCTGGCCATTCTTAAAGGTCCGGTCCATGCCGGTGACCAAGGTGATATCCTTGGCATGCGCCTTCAGCGGCTGCATCGTCGAGGTCAATTCCAGTGGATGGATACCAGGGACTGTCTGGACACGGTAGCCCTTTTCCTTGTCCGCGTCGAAGCCGCTGCGGAATCCCGGCGATTCCACTTTGCCTTCGCCCGGGAAGAAGCCGCGGCGCACGAGACCATTCGGCACGTACATCATGACAAATTTCTTGTCAACTTTCGGCAACTTTGCAGCACCAGCAATCGACGGCAAGAAAGGGAGCGCCATTACCGCTCCGGTCGCTCTTATAAATGCACGGCGTGATCTATTCATTCGTGAGTCCTCATTACCCCTTCTACGTCAAAACATGCAACCCTCTTTCACCCCTTTTGGGCGGGCGAAGTCCCCTCCCCGCCCCCCTCTCCGCCCCCCTCAACAGCGCCCCAACTCCCCCGCCCAGCCGTTGCGGCTCCCAATCATGTCTTGGGTCAGGTTTTGCCCGAACCGCCGATAGGCGAATGAACTGGCGGATTCCCCCTTTCACCCCAAAAATGTCCCCATCCGGGCTATTATTCCCTTTGTCCACCAAGGACCTCTACGATTTGTCTGGGAACATGTGGTTGGGAACATGTAGTTGACCCATGCATCCCGCCACAAGAGCCGCCAATATCGCTCTCATCATTCCGCTCTCCGTTTTCATATGATTCTGCTGTTGAAATCACTTCTGCATCCAGCGCGTGTTGAACGCGAAGGCAGGCCACCGATCCTTGTTGAAGAGGTTCGCACACGGGCAGCTATTGTGGGATTTGTAACGGATGTGCACCGGGTGCGGCACCTCCTGGCTGGAGACCACCACGGTGTCGCCCTCGATTTTCGCCTCGGCCCAGTGCCAGGGGTGATCCTTGCCGGCGATTTCGAATCCCTGCAGTTTGTCGCTGTGCCGCATCACCAAACCCTTGCCAACGTGCTTGAATCGAACGCGGATCTGCTTCCCTTCCACCACGTGGGAGTCGTAGCGGGGACCGTAGATCGGTGAGTTCCCCCCGTAGACATAGCTGAGGGCGATGTCACAGGCGCGGCGTCCGTAGCTCGACTTGTCGGGCGGATGGATGCCGCTTCCCAGGTCCGAGGTGGTCACGAATGCGGTCTTGGGCAGATCGATGAGTTGGATCTGGTTGCAGCGCCAGTTTCCGTTCCTCGGGTCGTTAGGCTCTGTGGGTTGTGGCACGAACTTGCTCGCCATGCGCGTCAGTGGGTTGCCCTCGGCATCCCAAGCGCATCCCCCGCCACTCGGTTTCTGCACGCAGAGGAAGGGAAAATCGCCCTGCCCCCAAGCTTTGCGCCAGCCTTGGATCAAAGCGTGCATTACCGGGAACTGATGACTGACGCCTTTGATGCGCGTGCCGCCTTCGCCCTGATCCCAAACAACGCCTCGGATCGCGTAGGGAACGACCGGCTCGATGAACTGGGCGTACAAATCGCCAACGTTACTGGGGAGGGCAGGTTTCTCCGGCACGGGTTTGCCGTCCGCTGCGGCTTGCTTTGCTGCTTCTTCCCATTTGGCAAGCGTCTTAGGATGTGCCTTGATTTCCTTCAAGAGGGTCTTGCCTGGCTCATTGCTTTCCAGAGTCTTCTTCAGCCCGGGATCGTCGAGTAACATTTCCGGACTAAGCCAGCGGCCGGAAGCAGTCCCGCTGACGGCGCCGACGATCAGGCCGACGGGCACATCGAGTTCCTTTTGCAAAGGCACGCCGAAGGAGAACATCAGGGCCGAGAAGCTGTCGATGTCGTCGGGCGCTGCAATTTTCCAATCACCCTTGTAGAGACGGAGATTCGGATAGGGTCCGGCTTTGACCATCGCGGCGAGAGCTTCGTCGCCAGCGACGAATTTGCCCACTCTCCAAGACATGTTCGACTGCCCCGATCCGAGCCAGACATCGCCGACCTGGACGTCGCTGAGCACGCGGGGCGTTTTTCCGGCGACGGTCAGCTTGCCTGGGGCGCCAACCTTGAGCGGATCGAGCTTGACCTTCCACTTGCCCTCTTGGCCGGCCGTCGTTTCCTTCTTTTGATCGCGAAATGAAACGGTCACCTTCTGGCCGGGATCGGCCGTGCCCCAAATCGGCACGAGCATCCCGCGTTGTAGCACCATGTGGTCGCCGAACATCGGATCGAGTGTCGGTTCGGCCCAGACCTTGGGAGTAAGGATTAAAATCGCGACGGCAAGGATCGTCTTGGCGAGAAGTGTTGTACGATTCTTCATTGCATGTTCCAGTTGGGATTGGATCCTGTTTTCATTTGTGGCGTTTTCATCGATGGAGGTCCAGCTTCTTGCGATTGACGGACAACAAGCTTACTCGCCGCCCGCCGCGTTGACCGGAGCCTGTCGGACGGCTCGGAACCCGTAGCTGGCGTCTCTGCCCGTTCGCATGACGGATGACATGTAGCGGTCGGAGACGCGCAACCTTGCTTTGTCCGTGTACCAGGGGCCGCCCCTGAATCCGACTCCGCATGTCGGATATCGTTGTCCCTCCTCCCAGCTAGCCATCGGTCCGGGCCAACCGGGTACATTCGCCAGAGCGTCGTCAGTCAGGGCTCCGTCGCCGCAGCGGCCTGTGAAGACACGTCCGGCCCCGGCCTTGTCGCCCACCGTCACGGCTCGCTCCCGCAGGTGACCGCTCATTGCGGCGATTCCCCAGTAGGTCGCCCCGGACTTGACGCGTCCCTCGGCCCCGCATAGTGCCTGGGGCATCGGTGCCGGCGGCGTGACCATCGGATCCAAAATCCAGGGCAAATCAAGTTCCGCGCATATCTTCTGCGTCTTCTTGCATTCTTCATGAGGGCACGGCAACTCAGCGCTGCCCCAGGCATACTCGTCCGTGACCGGTTTGAGCGGACCGCGGCAGGCTTTCTCGTATTCCAATTCGCTCATCGGCCTCAGCCCAGCCCAGTCGATATACGCCGCGATGTCGTCCCAACAAACCCAATTGCAGGCCCTGCCGGGCTTGCTTGCGACGTAGCCGGCCGAGGTCTTCTTGATCGTGTGGCCCGTGCTCGAGCGTTTGGCCGGAAAAGTCAGAAACCGCTCGGCAGCCTGCGCGGGGGTAAGCTGACTCAGAAACGCCGCGTACTGCCCCTGGTTGGTCCCATATTTCATGCAGTATATCGCCCCGTAGCCTTTGGGGAACTCCGCAGTCAGCTTGCCGACCGGGCCGATCCCATGAGCCCCCCCGATCGGGCCGTCCCCGTAAAGGCACCCCGGCTCGGGGGCAATCTTGAGCTCGGCTTCACTGCTTATCTTGAATGGGATAATGGCGTCGCCTTTTTTCCAGGCCCCATCGGTGAAGCTCCCGCCGCCCTTCCCATTGGCGCCCACAGAAAAAGCTCCCTGCGGAACGTAGACCATTTCGAGCGCGTGCACGGACAGTTCAACCTCGTCGATTTTGTCCAGGCACTTCAGCTTCACACCCTTGTTGACGAAGGTTCCCTGGCCGTCGTCCGACCGGTATAGAAAAACGCCCGTGGCTTTCTTGCCGGTCATGCCGACATCGATCCGGGCGCCCTTCGGAGCCAGGTGGTCGGCGCTCTCTGAACTCAGGGTCGCATGGCTCCATGCCGTATCGCCCTTGCGGCGGACCTTCACAAATATCCAGGCCGCGTCCCAGTTGCTCAGCTTGGTGTCCGCTTCGCTCCACGACGCGCGCCAGGAATCGGACCAGCTTACATCGAACTGCACGCCGTCGGCGCCCACCTTGGCAACGTTCGTTACCGTCATTTCCGCTGCATTGGCAGCCTGTCCGCACAGCATCGCCATACACAGAGCGAGGATCCATTTTTTCGTTTGATTCATATTTATTACCTTTGGTATCGAGTTGGTAGGTTTCGTGTGAGTTGCCCGGCAGTCGCCGTATCCCAGACACTTCGTTCGAAGACGCGGCTTCTCCCGCATCGGCCCTATTACTCCCGGCGGTGGAAGAATTGGACAGGATTCATCTTCTTTTCGTGATTCTTCGTTACCGTTGAAGGTTCCTCGCGCTTCGTGATCTCCGTCCAGTCGTGGGTTTTCATGGGACTGTCGTTGACAGCCTGTTTACGGGGGGCCGGTGTCTCATTTGAACATTTTCCTCTGAGATTCGTAAGCGTCCTGCCGAGCGCCTCTTGTCGTAAGCGTGCTATCTGCATTCGACCGTTTCTCAAAACTCCCCCGCCCAGCCGTTGCGGCTCCCCATCATTTCTTGGGGTCAGGTTTCGCCCGAACCGCCGACAGGCGAATGAACTGGCGGATTGCCGCTTTCACCCCGAAAATATCCCCATCCGGGCGATCATTCCCTTTGTCAGATGATCTCTACGATTTGTCTGGGAACAGGTGATTACGGCGAGATGCCTGCAGAAGAAAATCCACCGTAATCCAAGGGATTGCGGCACCAAGTTGACGCGAATGAGCCCCTCCTTGTCGTGATTGCGGTTCGTCTTCGAAAAATAGACATAGATCAGCAAGTGCTTACTCGGTAGCCTCGCAAGGAAGATGGATCCCAACCCAAGCGAAAATCGCCGCCGCCCGTTCAACGCGACCCTCACCGGCAATCGCTATCTGCGCATCCTGACCCTTTGTTCACTCTACATCTCGCAAGGGCTGCCACAGGGATTTGTTTACATCGCGCTCAAGAATCACCTTTACGGACAGGGCTTCTCCCTCACCGCGGTTGGCGGAGCACTTTCGATGATCAGCCTGCCATGGACTTTCAAGTTCCTCTGGGGCCCCATCATCGACCGCTTTGGTATCCCCGCGATGGGCAAGCGGCGACCGTGGCTGATCCTGGCACAGGGATTGACGGTTGTTGTGATTTTCAGCCTCGCACTCATGCCCGGGATAGACACCAACATCATGGCGCTCGGCTGGGCCATCCTCACGATGAATATTTTCATTTCCCTGCAGGATGTCTCCACGGACAGTCTCGCCGTTGACATCGTTCCGGAGAAAGACCGCGGCAAGATCAACGGGTTCATGTTTGGCTGCTCGTATCTCGGCAGCTTCATCGGTGGCGCTTTCCTAGGCCATTTCCTGGAAATGGAAGGAGGCAGTGTCCAGCTCGCCATGATGGCGCTGGGCGTTTGCGTGTTTCTCATCATGCTCCTTCCGCTGTTCCTGCGCGAGCGCCCGGGCGAGAAGTTGCTTCCCTGGACCAAGGGAAGTTCGCAACTCAAGGAAAGCGAGAAACATGTTGGCTCAGCCATCGAGTTGGGACGCGCACTGCTCAGGGGGTTCAATCGCCCGGTTGCGATCCTGGCGGGAGTCCTCGCACTCCTCGTCCATATTGGCAACACAGCCATTGCAAATATAGGCTCTCAGCATTTCATCAATGTGGTTGGCTGGGATGCAAAGATTTACAGCCAGATGGAGAGCGCCGGTTATTGGTTTTCATTCGGAGGAGCGGTAGTCGGAGGCTTCGCCGCCGACAAGTTGGGCGCCAAGCGCGCCGTGGTATTTTCCGGGAGCCTTCTCGCCCTGATTTGGATTTCCTTCGGTCAGCTTGATACACTCTGGACTGTAAAATGGCTCGTCGCCACAAGCATGTTCTCGCAGGCGGCCCTACTGGGACTCATGAGTGTCTCCATGTTCACCCTGTTTATGAACATCGTGGATCGCAAGGTCGCCGCCACCCAGTTCACCGCCTACATGGCGCTTCTCAATCTTTCGATCTTCACCGGCAACCGCCTTGCCGGTTGGCTCCGTGAACTCGTCCCCTCCGTCCCGAGCGCCTACTTGGTCGCAGGTATCTTCCAACTCGCACTGATGGCCTTCGTTTTCCTCACCATCAGGGTGCATACCGGGAAGGCCGATGGCGCAGCCGCTTAGAACTTCGTCGGTCCGTTCTTCGCCACAAGACGGCATGCCGAGGGATTCATTTCATATGCTTTCTTCATCGCGCGTTCGAACTGCTGCGGACCGCTGAATCCGCATTTGGAAATGATTTCCTGCAGGCGGAGATCCGTGCCCGTGAGCAGCTTCAAAGCGTGCTGTTGCCTGGGCTCAGGTGTCTCATTTAAACATTTTCCTCTGAGATTCGTAAGCGTCCTGCCGAGCGCCTCTTATCGTAAGCGTCGTATCTGTATTAGACCGTTTCTCAAAACTCCCCCGCCCAACCGAGCGTGGCGCGCTCCCAGCCATTGACTTGCAAGGCCCGACTCATCAGCTTCGCATCGTGAATATTCACGGAAACCCCCCGCTTCTTCGGATCGCCGTTCTCGCGGCATCATTGGCCTTTCCTGCCATGGCGGCTGAGCCCACCGTGCACTCGTGGCCGCAATTCCGCGGATCCAGCGGCCAAGGTATGGCCGAGGGCACCGGCCCACGAAAATGGAGCCGGGACGCCGGCATCGAATGGAAGGTCGAACTGCCCGCCCACGGCTGGTCCTCGCCGGTGATCGCCGCCGGAAAAATCGTTCTAACCGGCGCGCGCAAGATCGGTGAAAAGACCATCCTCAGCACTTTCGCCCTCGATATCGCAAGCGGCGAAAAACTCTGGAATGTGGATCTTTTCACCCCGTCGCCCGAAGAGACCTCCGCCCTCCATGGCAAAAACAGCTTGGCCAGCTCCACTCCCATCATCGCCGACGGCATCGTTTACGTCCACTTCGGCCACATGGGCACCGCGGCGCTGCGGCTCGATGATGGCGAAGTCGTTTGGAAACAGCATATCCGCTACCAGCCGATGCATGGCAATGGCAGCTCGCCTATCCTCGTTGGCGACCGACTTGTCTTCAACGCCGACGCCGAGAAAGACCCCACCGTCATTGCTCTCCGCAGGGATACCGGCAAGATTGCCTGGCGAACTCCGCGCGATCAGGAAGTCCGCAGCAGCTTTTCCTTCAGCACCCCAACCGTTGTCGAAACCGATGGCCGCCGCGAAATTCTCAGCGCCGGCAGCGGCATGATCGGAGCTTACGCCCCGGACGATGGCCGCCTGCTGTGGAAGGTCACCTACGGCGAGGGTTACTCGGTGGTTCCACGGCCGCTCGTTGCCGGCGGCATGGTTTACGTCGCCACCGGCTTCAATGTGCCGAAGTTGCTGGGGATCAGGCTCGGCAACGCGGTCGGCGATGTCACGAAAACCCATCTCGAGTGGGAAGCCACCCGGAGAATGCCCAAGACCCCGTCAATGATCGCCACCAACGGACAGATTTTGGTGCTTAATGATACCGGCACACTCAGCGGCCTCGATGCGAAATCCGGCAAATCGCTGTGGGCTCAAAAACTGCCCGGAAATTTCTCCGCCTCGCCCGTCCTGGCCGGGAACATCCTCTATGCCGTCAGCGAGGACGGCGTCTGCTTTATCGTCGAAATTTCGCCAACCGGAGCCGTAATCCTCGCCGAAATCGACATGGCCGAGCCCAGCTTGGCTTCTCCCGCCCTGCTCGACAGCGCCCTCTACCTCCGCACCGAAAACCATCTGTGGAAAATCACTGGCGAGTGATTTTAGGTCATCGCGTCATGAAAAATCCTGTTGGGCAGTGAGCATCTTCCGGTTCTGCCAAACGAATGCCAACCATGACCAAAAAGCGGCGTTTGCGGCAATCAGCAACACCAGCAGGATGATCCACACGATCGAAGTCCCGATGCCAGCAGCTTGCAACGACGGCAGGATTGAAACCATAGCTGCGACCACCCCGATCGCTATCCCCCAACGGATGCATTGGGCGGTTTCCAGCAACACCACCCGCCGGGTCACGGCGAGCGGGATGCCGATGGTGCGAAGGATGGCGAATTCATGGCGCCGATCCATCAGGTTCCGCGCCGTGACCAAGCCCAAACCCGCACTGCCCACGATCACCCCGAGACCACCAAGCACTTGAAAAATCGAGATGTAGGTGTTTTCCACGCCGTGGAATGCCGCCAACCGCTCACGACTACTTTCCACTCTGGCACCACTCTCGGACAGCGTTCGTTGCAGAATCGCACGCGCCGGCTCAAGGTCGGTTTCGCTCTCAATTAGAAAAATTCGGGGACCCTCCGCCGACGGGTAGTGCTCCAAAAACCGGGCTTCATCGACCACCAGACTGCCTTGAAACACGGTTCCGTCGAGCGTCCCGGCAATTTTCACCGCAAAGTCCCGACCCCATTCATCCTGATAGATAATTCGGTCGCCTAACTTCTTCTTCAGCACCCACAGCAGGGTGGTCTCATCCACGAAGGCACGCATCACACTGCCCTCGCGCAAGCTGTCCCAGCTTTTCTCGATGCCATCAACCACGTCCTTAATTGGAAAAGCCCCGAGCCGCGCCAAGGCCGCGGAATCCGTCGCCAACAAACGCGGACGAGCCACGCTGTTGAGATTGAAGCAACTCGCATCATCCCCCGCGCCGATCCGCAGCGGCAGAATCTCGCCAAACGACTTCCTCGCCTCGCCAAGACCGGCCGGGTCATCCGCCGCCGCTCCATCAACACGCTCCGCCGCAGTGGTGGTCTCCACCCAGAAGGCAAAACCTCCCGCGCCGCTGTCCCGCTCGCGCCAATTGTCATTTTCGTGTTTGCGGAACGCCGCCACTGACACCACCAAAAACACTCCGCAGGCCACCGTGCCCACCATCACCAGGCTGCGGGTCTCTCGCCGACCACAATTCAAGTCCGCCATGCGCCGCGACGATAGCCCGCCGCCCGCCGAAACCCTGCGTCGCAGCACCCAGCGATACGCCGCCAGACCACTCAACAACAGGGCCAAGCCCGCGAGAAAAAACGCCCCTTGGGGACCCAGTAACCCGCTTCCAGCAAGCGCGCCCAACCCGCAGGCAGCGAAGCCCAGAGTAAGCCATGGCACCCGACTCGCGGGTGGTCGCGCCACTTCTTCCGTGCCCGCCTCCAGGCGCAGGCTTACAGTCCGCCGCGCCTGATTGCGTGTCACCAGCCAGATCACCAGCATCATCAAACCAGAGAATATAACAACGCCGGCCAGCAAGGTGGTCGGCTCCACATGAAAGCGGAACAACCGCGGTCCGTCACCCTGGCTCCAGATCGTTTCCAGAAAACCCAACAGGAAACGCGTGTATCCCGCCGCCAGGCACGCTCCGGCCACACTTCCCACCAGCACCAAGCAAAGCCCCTCCGTCATCCGCCACCGCAGGATCTTATTTGCAGGGATCCCCAACGCATCTAACAAACCGCTTTCACGGTTTCGTTGTTCGATGTGAAAACGGAACAACATCGCTGTCAGGGCCACCGCCGCCGCCATCAGGAACAGGCTCATCCCCAGAAACAAGCCCGCGAAATCCACCGCCGCCGTAGCCGCCGCCATGCCCGCCCCCCGGATATCTTGCACGACCAGGCCGGCAAGCGCGGGAGTCATCCCGTCCAACAACTTTTGCGCAATCTCGTCCCGCGATCCCAGCGCCACAGGCACCCGCAGCGCGGTGAATTCCCCCCAACGATTTCCGAACAATTCCCGACCTTTCTCCAAAGCTAGGAACAGCTTGGGCGTGCCACGGTAATCGTCCCAATACGTTTCGTCCTTGTCTCGGATCCGCTTCGTGTCGATCGGCACCCCTGCGTCCCATTCCGCGGTATTCTCAGCGGAGGCCACGCCGGGGAAATCAGGCATCCACATGCGATCCGCCGCCAAACCCGTCAGCGGCACCACGCCCACCACCGGGAAATTCGCACCCCGTTCCACCAGGCGATTCTGCCCCTCCAGCGCGTAGTAAACGATGCGCACTTCATCCCCCACCCCCGCGCCGAGATCTTCGGCCTCCCAAGCGTTCAGCACCACGCCGTGAAAATCCTTGGGCAGGAAGGCTGCCGCCTCCGGCGTGAGCGCCGTTACCATCGAATACGGTGTTTCTTTCCCGTTCGCGGCAATCGTATTGGCCATGTAGGTGATCACCGGCTGCGCGGCCGGGAAGCTCTCCCGGATGGCATCCGCCACCTGCCGGTCGAGAAAGATCCGTGACGTTCTCACCTCGTTCGCTCCAGCCAGAGGCACCTCCGTCACTGACAATCCGTAATCCTCCAGAGTGCAGCGACGCCTCACCAGCGACAACAACTCATCATTGCCGAGGTTCTTGCGGTTGCGCATCAACATCAGATTCGCCTTGTCCACGAATCCGATCGCTTGCTGCAGGCGTTCGATCGGCACAAACACCGTGGCTTGCGGCAATTGCGTAGTCTCCAAGCTGAAGCGCCCGAATTGCTCGTCACCACAGATCTCACCAACTCGTCCACTCAGTACCACCAACTCCGATGTTTTTCCCGCCAAGGGAGCGTCCCGCGCGATCAGTGCAGGTTTCTCGAACCGTAGAACCAGCGTTCCGTCCACCCCGAAATCCAGTGTCCGCGCCAAGTAATCGTTGACCAAAAACTCGCGTCCCTGCGGCGTAGAAATCCCGCTATCACCCGGCCCGAGTTTCCAAAACCGCTGATCCACGCCAAGCACCTGCACGCGCCCCATGGAACGACCGCTTGCCTGCACCGTCGCCGTCGCTTTCAGGAACAAGATCGGCGCCGCTTCCACATCAGCCATGTCATCGGCCAGCGCGGAGCGGAAAAAGCGATCGCCGCCGGTTAGCACGACATCCACCTTGCCCAGCCGCACCTCAGCCACATGGCGCAGCGTTTCCTTGACCGAGTCCCCGGCCATCAGCGCACCTAACAAGATCATCGCACCCAGAGCGGATCCCGCCAGTACTCCCAGATAGGACTTGCGGAAAAACCACAGGCCGCGCAGCACGAAGGATGCCCCGGTCATTACGAAACTTCCTCCAATTTCCCCTGAGCCAGCGCGAAGGTGCGCCCGATCCTACGAGCCAGCATGATGTTGTGCGTTACCACAATCATCGTCACCCCCTCCTCACGATTGAGTTGCAGCAACAAATCCGCCACCTTGTCGGAGCTTGCCTGATCCAGCAGTCCGGTCGGCTCGTCGGCCAGCACCAGGCTCGGCCGGTTGACCAGAGCCCTCGCCACCGCGGTTCGAAGCTTTTCGCCACCCGACAATTGCCACGGCAGGTGACTGAGCCGGTGCTCCAAGCCCACCCTCTTCAAGAGTTCCCGCGCCCGCTTATCGGTCTCCTCCGCCGGCTCCTCCCAGTCACCAGCCAGACGGGGCACCATTACGTTCTCCAGCACAGAGAGCTGTGGCAGAAGATGATGTTGTTGAAAAATGAATCCCAACGACCGGTTACGGAAGTGTGACGCTTCCTCCGGCGTGAATCCGGTGATGTCCTTGCCATCGATCAGGATGGATCCTCCGCTCGGGCGATCCAAGGCTCCTAGCAGATTCAGCAAAGTCGTCTTGCCGCTTCCGGACGGACCGACCAACGCCACCGCCTCTCCCTCTCCGACCGTGAGATCCAACCCTTCCAGCACCTTCACCGACTCGCCGGGTGTCTCATAGACCCTGGACAGGTTTCTCGCTTCGATCATAGCGGGATGATAAACGGAATCATGCACGGGTAAACCGTTTTCAGGGTGCCGGATGCCGCCACAACCAGCGCGGCGAGCGGATAATTCGCGAAATCGATGAGGTTCCGGTTGGTGGGCATCGATCCGATAGGATCTCGGATTTTCCCGTTGCGCCTCTTGGCCAGTTGCGCGAGGGCAAAATCCGTGCCACAAATTGATCGCCGCAGACCGAAGCTCGGCGAATCCCGATGACGAACGAAAACCATGGCACACCTAGACCAGTGACAGACGGCAGCCGCTTTGCAATCCAAGGAGGATCGGTAAAATGAGCACCGGACTGAGAATCGTCTTTCTAACCGCAGGCACCGGTGGGTGGTATTGCGGAGCGTGCATGCGAGACAACGCTTTGGCGAAATCCCTGCAAGCCGCGGGGCACAATGTTTCCCTGCTGCCGATGTATCTACCACTCCATCTGGACGAGGACTCGCTTGTGACTCCCGATGCCGCGCCGATGTTCTTCGGCGGGATCAACGTTTACCTCCGGCACAAGATCCCCTTGTTCCGGCACACACCCGCGTGGCTTGCCAAAGCGCTCAACCATCCGTGGCTGCTGCGCGGTGTGGCCAGCAAAAGCCACATGACCTCGCCCCGCGATCTCGGCGAGATTACCCTGGCGATGCTGCGTCTTGAAGAGAGCCGTCTGGGCAAAGAGCTGGATAAGCTGAGCGACTGGTTGAAGCACGAATCCCCCGACATCCTCTGCCTTTCCACCGTGCTGCAGGCGGGCATGATCCGCGAATTGAAACGCCGTCTGGGCGTGAAAATCATCTGCTGCTTCCAAGGCGAGGACTCATTCCTCAACAGCCTGCCGGAGCCCTACCGCAGCGAGTGCTGGCAGGAGCTGGCACTGCGGAGCCGCGAGGCCGATGCACTGGTTTCACCGAGTTCATTCTACGCGGAGTTGATGAAAAAACACCTCGGAGCGAACGATCTGGCGGTCACCATCCTTCCTAACGGAATCGATCTCGAAGGTTATGCGCCGCAGCCCGAAAAGCCGGGGTCTCCGGTGATCGGATATTTGGCGCGGATGATCCGTGAAAAGGGATTGGAAATCATGGTGGAGGCGTTCATCCACCTGCGGACAGTGCTGGGGCACCCGTCGGCGCGGCTTCATCTGGCAGGTGCCGCAACTCCCGATAACCAGCCGCTGATCGAAACCATGAAACAGCGCCTCGCGGCGGCCGGGCTCACCGAGGATGTCCAGTGGATGCCTAACATTTCGCGCGAGGACAAGGCGGCCATGCTCGGGTCGCTGACCTTGTTCTCGGTGCCGGCGATTTATCCGGAGGCCTTCGGCTTGTATGTGATCGAGGCCATGGCGTCGGGCGTCCCCGTGGTGCAACCGGAAGCATCTTCCTTCCCAGGGATTCTGGCTGACTCCGGAGCCGGAGCACTGGTTCCCGCAGGAGACCCCATCGCGCTCGCACAAAAGTGGCACGAGCTCCTCATGCAACCGGACGAACTCCGCCGGATGGCGGAAAGAAGTCGCCGCACCGCAGAACAGCTCTACGACATTGGGGTCATGCGGGAGGGATTCCTCGCGCTTGCCCGCGACCTTCCCGGCAACTCCGGAGAACGTGCTTCCTGCGTGAACGAATCATAATTCGTTCCCACCGCCATCGAATCGCACGTCAAGCTCGTCCTGCTGCAATGGATGATCATTATAGCGGCAGCTTGGCTTTTCGGGAGGCCCGGGAGGAAGTCGGCCCGCTGATTGGCATTCTTTTCCCGGTCTTAGGGGGGGGCTGGCCGTAAGATCGTGGCTGCACCGTGAATTCGCACCCGATCTCCCGGTGGCTGGCTTGCAACTCTTTCTCTGCATTACGCTTCCGGCTCTCCCCGGTGTTCTTGCTCGTACGCTTTCCGTGTTCATCGACGAACTAAGCGTAATAAATTCCTTTCCTGTCGTAGACCGATGCCATAGCAATTTCCGTAGACACTTATACTCCGCCAGTAAATACCAGCCTGCAATCCGCCCCATAAAACAAAGAACCAACGAGTTGCGTCCATTAGGTCGTAGGCTCGATTCCTACCGCCGGAGCCATTTGAAACCCCGAACGACTGTTGTGCCGTTCCTTTTTCGGGATGGTGCGGTCGGTAGCACATTACTCACCCCATAGCATCCCATGCCCGACCCTACCTGCCCGTTCTGCACAATGGACGAAGTCCTGACCCTGCCCGACCATTACGAATGTGTCACCTGCGGCCATGAGTGGCCCTTGGAAACCGAACCCCGCGATGAGGCTCCCGAAGAACGTATCGTCAAGGACGCTCACGGTAATATTTTGGAAAACGGCGATATCGTTGCCATGGTCAAAGACCTCAAGCTCAAGGGCACCTCGGAAACACTCAAGAACGGCACGAAATCCAAGCCGATCCGGCTCGTCGAAGGCGACCATGAGATCGATTGCCGAATGAACGGTCTCTCAATCGCGCTCAAGGCGTGTTACGTAAAAAAGGTCACCAAGTAGCCGCCGAACCGGATGCCATTCACCCTCCAAGCCACCGACGGCTCCGCACGTGCGGGCACCCTGACTCTCCCCCACGGCGAGGTCAAAACCCCCGTCTTCATGCCCGTCGGCACCCAGGGCTCGGTAAAAACGCTGCATCCTGCCGAACTTGAGGAACTCGGCGCGCAGATCATCCTCGGCAACACCTACCACCTCTGGCTCCGCCCCGGCCACGAGCTAATCCAGAAAATGGGTGGCCTCCACGATTTCACCACCTGGCAAAAACCGATGCTTACGGACTCCGGCGGCTTCCAGGTCTGGTCTCTGGCGAAGACGCGAAAAATCACCGAGGAGGGCGTCCGTTTCCAATCCCATCTCGACGGCTCAACCATGATGCTCACCCCGGAGCTTTCCATGGAGATCCAGGCCGCACTCGGATCGGACATCGCAATGCTTTTCGACGAATGCCCGCCCTACCCCTGCGATGAAAAATACGCGGAAAAATCCCTCGCCCTCACCACTCGCTGGGCAAAACGTTGCAAGGACTGGATTACCGCGGAAAATCCGCAAACCGCCGGAAAGCCCCAGCATCACTTCGGAATCGTCCAAGGCTCCATCTATGCCAATCTCCGCGAACGTTCCGCCCGGGAGTTGGTAGAACTCGATTTCGACGGCTATGCCATCGGCGGCGTCTCCGTCGGCGAACCGGAGGAGGAGATGTTCCGAGCCATCGACAACGCAGTTCCTTTCCTGCCCGCCGACAAGCCTCGCTACGCCATGGGCTTGGGCACACCGCCACAGATTTTGGAAATGATAGGCCGCGGCATTGACATGTTCGATTGCGTGATGCCCACCCGCATCGCCCGCCACGGGGTGGCCTTCACTCTCGACGGTCCGATCCGCATCAAGAACCTCATCCACGCATCGGATCCCCGTCCGCTCTGCGAATCCAGCCATCCGCACGTCGCCCGGTTCTCCCGATCCTACATCCGACATCTCTTCCGAGCAGGCGAAATCCTCGCTTTACGGTTGCTTTCCTTCCATAATCTGCATTTCTACCTGTCCCTCACACGTCAGGCGCGCTTGGCGATCGAGGCGGGCACATTCCCCGCTTTCAAGGAACAATTCATTAAACGCTACAACTCCAACCATACCGAACCATGATTTCCCTACTCAACACCCTCGCAGAAGCAGCACCCGCAGGCGACAACGGCTCAGGAAGCCTTCTCGGCAGCCCCTTCGTCATGATGGGCCTGATGATCGTGATGTTCTATTTCCTCCTGATCCGTCCCCAGCAGCGCCAACGCAAGGAACAGGCCGCCCGCATCGCCGCACTCAAGAACGGCGACAAGGTGATCACCACCGCAGGCGTCCACGGCATCGTCCATAACGTCAAGGACACCACCGTCATGGTGAAGGTAGCGGAAGGCACGAACCTTGAGTTCGACAAAGCAGCCGTCGCATCCGTCGTCAAGAAGGAGTCCAAGGGGGAATAAGCATTTTCTGCCCTGAATACTGAACACTTCAATCTAGAAACTCACATATGCTCGCCATCGTCTTTTTCAAGGATCCCCTGATCCTCTTCCTCACAGGCATCGCTCTCCTGATCCTGTTCTTCTGGTATTTCGCCACCGAGATCGAGCGCACGAAAAGAAACATCGGCACCATCCTGCTCTTGGGCATCGTCGGTCTTTGCGCCCTTGCGGTCTATCCCCTGAGCGAACGCCTCAAGGCCGGGATCGACATCATCGGCGGATCGGCCTTCTCACTGCGCATTCAGGCCAGGGAAAACGAGCAGGGTGATAAACTGCCGGTCACTCCGGATCAGGTCGATGAAGCGATCCGGGTCATCACAGCACGCCTCGATCCAAATGGAACGAACCCACCTCTCGTCACCCGTCAGGGCGACGATGGCGTCCTCGTCCAGATGCCCGGCATCGAACCGGAGGAATCGGCATCGATCCGCCTGACCTTGGAAACTGTCGCCAAACTCGAACTCCGTGAGGTTTCCCCCAGAAACTCGGAACGCGGTGCCGACGGCAAATCCCTCGCCCAGCGCGTTCTTGACGGCGACGAAATTGTCCCCGGATACCGCGCCTATGAACTGACCCAGGAAGACGAGGACGGCAACGAGTTCACCAATCCCATCCTACTCAACCGCCGCATCGCCCTCGGCGGTTCCGATATCGTCTTCGCGACCCCTTCCCCGTCTCGTTCGGACTCGGTGGACATCACACTCAACGGCGAGGGCACCGACAAGATGATCGCTCTAACTGTGAACATGCGCCCGAACGTTGGCCGCATCGCGATCGTCCTCGACGGGGTCGTCCTCAGCGCACCCGTCGTGCAAAGCGTCCCGCTCGGCAAGAACTTCGTCATCAACGGCCTCGACGAGCCCGGCGAAACCAAGGAACTCGCCAACGCGCTGATGAACCCCCTGGAGAACCCGCTCGTCGTCGAGCAGGAGCGCACCGTATCCCCGACCCTAGGCTCGGCCTTCGTGAAACAGGGCATTTTCTCGGGTCTCGCGGGACTCACCATCACCGCCCTGTTCATCTTCATCTACTACCGCACCGCCGGCCTCGTCGCCCTCGCCGCTTTGGCCGTCAACTCGATCATCCTGTTCGGCGTGATGGCGATGTTCGGATTCACCTTCTCCCTCCCCGGCATCGCCGGACTCATCCTCACCATCGGCATGGCAGTGGATGCGAACGTGCTCATCTACGAACGGCTCCGTGAGGAGATCGCGAATGGAAAATCGCTCAAGAACGCGATCAGTTCCGCCTATGAAAAGGCGTTCTCATCCATCCTCGATGCGAACCTCACCACTCTCATCGCCTGTGTAATCCTCATCGCTATGGCCAGCGGCAGCGTCAAAGGCTTCGCCATCACACTCACCATCGGCCTCATCGCCTCGATGTTCTCCGCCATCCTCGTCACCCGCGTTCTTTTCCGCTGGGGCATCGACACCGGATTACTCCGCAAGCTCTCATTCCTCAACCTGATCAAGGCCGCAAACTACGATTTCCTCGGAAAAGCCAAGACCTGCGCTGTCTTTTCCGCCATCCTCTTCGCCGTCGCCATCGGCACCTTCGCGGTGAAACAGAAGGCAGCCCTCGGCATCGACTTTACCGGCGGAACCGTGATCACCTTCGAGATTGGCGACAACGATGTGCCACTCGACAAGGTCAACGCCGCCCTGAAGACGGCCGACCTCACACGCCAAGCCTTCCCGCAGGAGCAGAAAATCGTCGGCAGCGGCACCCTCCTCACCATCCGTGCGGATTCAAACGATTCCGACAAGATCGTCACCGCACTCCGTTCCAGCATTCCCTTGCTCGGAGAACAGGAAGAAAACGGCGATTACGCCATCGACGCCTCCAGAGAAGTGGTTTCCGCCACACTCGGCGGCACGTTCCTCAAGGAGGCACTCATCGCGCTTTGCGTAGGAATCATCGGAATCTTTACCTACATCGTCATCCGCTTCGAACTCTCCTTCGCCATCGGAGCCATCGTCGCGGTCCTGCACGACATTCTCATCGCGATCGGTGTGGTCGTCCTGCTCGGCGAACAACTCACCCAGATTCACGTCGCCGCGATCCTGACCATCGCCGGTTACTCGATCAACGATACGATCATCGTGTTCGACCGCATCCGTGAAACCCTCCTAATCCGCACCGGCGACGTCCGCGACGTCATGAACGAGGCAATCAACGCCACCCTGTCCCGCACAATCCTCACCTCATCCACGACCATCACCACAGTGCTCATCCTCGCGATCTTTGGTGGCGCTGCACTCCGGGATTTCTCCATGACCATCCTAGTCGGCCTCGCGATCGGAACATACTCCTCGATCTTCGTCGCCGCGCCGATCGTCCTCTGGTGGTCTTCACGCAAGGGCGGCAACCTCCGCAAGGATGTCCTCGCAACCACCCTCGCTGCAGAAGCGATGAAGGCTGACTGACCACACGAGACGGCAGCCTCCGCCTGCTACCACAGGGAAACCGTTACGGCTTCCTCCGCGGCGGGCCTTTCGGACGATCTTCGGCGTTGATCTCGCCGTTGCCGTCCGTGTCCATGCGCTGAAAAATCTGCCTGCGCTTTTCCTCGGGCAGCTTGCCGAGGAATTCACCCTTGCTGAATTCTGCGAAGCTAAGCCCTCCGCTCTTATCTTCGTCTAGGTGGCGAAATCCCCCCTTGGCTCGCCGTACGGCGTCCCTCCGTACCTCCCGGATCTCCACCTTGCTGATCATTTGATCACCGTCACGGTCAAGCCTCGCAAAAATCTTGTCCCGCTTCTCTTTCGGCAACCGCTCCATACGCTGGGCTGAAAAAAACTCCTCCTTTGTGATATTCCCATCACGATCCTTGTCCATCCGCTTGAACATCTCCTCGGATGCTCCGAAAGTCGGACGCCCACGCATACCCTTTTCTCCATGCTTCGCCCCGTCCTTTCCTTCCGGGCGCTGACGCCCCCTCTCTGGGCGAACTTCGCCCTCTGCCATCGCGGCTGGAGCAAAAATCCCCGCAAGAACCGCAGTTACAAGTATTGTTCTCATCGAAGTTTAGCGTTTTAAGTTTTTAGTTTCGGCGTAATTATCCGCCAGTTCTCTCTTCTAAACCCCCGGTCCACGGAAAAGTTTCGCCCGAATTTCTACTAAACCTCCTTCAAAATCAAGACCATGCACATCAGTGACATTCTGGGCTCACCCAAGCCTTCCCTATCATTCGAATTTTTCCCGCCTCGAGCCGCTCCAGCTTGGGAGAGTCTTTACGAAACCATCCGAGACCTTGAAACGCTTTCCCCATCTTTCGTCTCAGTCACCTACGGCGCCGGCGGCTCCACCCGCGAGCTCACCCACGACCTTGTTGTCCGGATCAAGGAAACCACCAGCATCCCCCCGGTTCCGCACCTTACCTGCGTGGGGCACACAAGGCATGAGATCGATGCCATACTCAGCCGTTACGCCGAGGCTGGGGTCTCCAACATCCTCGCGCTGCGGGGCGATCCGCCGAAAGACCAGCCGGATTACGATTGGTCACAGGGGCACTTCCGTTTCGCAGCGGATCTCGTGTCCCACATCCGTGCGTTCAATGAATCCGGTAAACACCCCGACCCCCGAGGCTTCGGCATCGGGGTCGCCGGATTCCCCGAAGGCCACCCCACCACACCGAACCGTGTCGATGAACTTGACCACATGAAGACGAAAGTCGATGCGGGAGCTGATTATATCTGCACTCAACTCTTCTTCGACAACCACGATTTTTTCGATTACCGCGACCGCTGCGACCTCGTTGGAATCAACATTCCAATCATCGCAGGCATCATGCCCGTCACATCCACCAGCGGCATGAAACGCATGGCGGAGCTTGCGGCCGGAGCACGCTACCCAGCCAAGCTCCTGAAAATCCTCGACCGCGCATCATCGAAAAACGATCCGAAAGCCGTGGAACGGGCAGGCATCCACTACGCCGCCCAGCAATGCGCGGAGCTGCTCGACGAGGATCTCGCAGGCATCCATTTCTACACCCTCAACAAATCCCACGCCACCCGGCAGATCTACGCATCGCTGGGATTATAGCACCTTGGGTAGAAATTACCTGAAACATGAAAGATCTGGCACGACTTCCACTTATTATACCATGTCGCAAGACAAGCGGTCCGGTCGAGACTCCCCTAGGTTAATGGGTTTTCCAAAGGGATAATCGCCCGGGTCGCTCTCTTTTTCCCGTAGCTGGGGATTCCAGCCCCAGGCCGTTCGAGAGGCATCCTGCCTCCCTAGCCCAATCCGTTCAGACCTTGAAAAGGCCTCCCCGTTTCCCGCCGAGGACGGCGGCACCCATGATCGCGACGGACAGGAAAACCATCGCCCACACACCGAGCGCAGCCGCTAGTTCCGTGCCATTGCCCAGAGTGCTCAGCAACGTGTAGATCGCCTTCGTGATCGGGTAGTGCTGTGCCTGCTGGGCGAGAATCAGGCTATCGCTCACCTCAAGCATCGCAAAGGCGAAGCCAAGAATCGCGCCCGCCGCCACGTTCGCACCGATCAGCGGGATCGCGACTCGTCGCATCATCCGCAGTGGCGTTGCCCCGAGTGATTTCGCCGCTTCTTCGAGCGCTGGATTGCTCTGCTGTAGCCCCGCCACCGCAGCCCGGACTACGTAGGGAAGTCGGCGTATGCAGTAGGCGACCACCAACAGGAAAAACGGACTGCCACCCGCCCCAACCAAAAACGCGAAAGGTTTCCCCTCCTGCGAAAGTGCCAAATATCCGAACGCCATCACCAGCCCCGGAACCGCCAGTGGCAACATCACCAACGCATCCAGCCAGCCGCGGATTTTTAGATCCGACCTCACCACCACCCACGCAACGCTGATTCCGATCAACACCGCCAGCAATGTCGCCGTTCCCGCATACATCAGGCTGTTTTGTATCGATGGGACGACCAATCCGTTGCCTAGTGCCTCGACATAGTGACTCATCGTCAGCTCATCCGGGATCACCGTCCCATACCACCTTTCAGCCAGGGAAAGGAACACCACTCCAGCATGCGGGATCGAAGCGATCAGGAATGTCCCGAGGAACAACCCCGCACAGGCAAAGCCCTTGAATCCGCCGATTTTTTCCCCGTCACTGCGCCCTTTCGGCCTCGGTGCCGTCCCCAGTGGTGCCCGACCCATCACCAGTTTTGCCAGAGCAAACACCACCGCAGCCACCACCAGAAGGATCGCCGTCAGCGCGTAGGGAACTGGGTTTTTGTCCAGCCCCTTGATCCCGTCGAAAATCTGCACCGGAGCGATCCGGGCGTAGTCGAAGACAAGCGGCACGCCCAATTCTGTGAACGACCATATAAAAACCAGCGAACTGCCCGCAAACACCCCCGGCATAGCGAGAGGTAAGGTGATCTTGAAAAATCGTTTCCACGGCGGGCAGCCGAGATTCTCCGCCGCCTGCTCCATCGCAGGATCCAGGTTCGCCAGCGCCGCCGCGATGTTCATGTAGAGAATGGGGTAAAGGTGCAGCGCGTTCATCACCACGATCCCAAGGAAACGTCCCTCCGCAAGCCAATCGAAGGGTGTCGCTACATCCATCGCGCCGAGATCGATCAGCAGCGCATTGAACGCACCGTTCACCCCGAGCATCTGCTTGATCCCCACCGCGCCGACAAAGGGCGGCAGGATCAATGGAGCCAACACAAGTATCCCCAGAAATTTCTTTCCGATGAAATTGTACCGGTGCGCCACCAGCGCAAGGGGAAACGCCAGCAGAACGGTCAGTAGAGTGCTCGTTACTCCCATCATCAGTGCGTTCCACAGCCCCTCCCTGTATATCGGATTGGAAAATACGGATCCGATGAAATCCAGTGTCCACACCGTCCCCCCATCGGCATCCTTCGCCTCGAACGCCTGCCTCACCACCATCCCCGCCGGATACAGGAAAAACACCGCAAACAGCGCTACCACTGCCAAGCTAATCCCCCAGGCCATTTTCCGGTTCATCATGGCCGCTCCCCCTTCCCTTCGGCGATCTCGCGAGCCTTCCGGTAATTCCCCCGGAACCACTCGCCCAGCTCTTTCATCCGCGTCGCCTGCACCATGCTGTCCTTGCTGTTCAGGCCGGGATCACCCTGTCCGGCGATCTCATACGAGACCCTCGAAACATCATGGAAAACCAAAAGCGCATCCTCCGGCATTCCCGCCGCGATCATCGCGCCCCACGCATCTTTCATTTCCTCATGGGAGTCGATACACATCACTTTCACAAGCTGACGGAGAGTATTGAATACCTTCCCGGTCAAAGCACGATCGTAGGTGAAATTACCCTCGTCTTCATAGGGGCTGGCACCTGGCATGGTCGTCAGAGACAGAATCTCCGGGGCATACATGTCACGCCGAATCGGCGTGCGGTGGAGTGCGCGTTCCCGCGGCCCTCCATTGGTACCGGGCTTCTGGAACCACAGTCGCTGAGCTTCCTTGCTAAGACAGAACCTAACGAACTCCTGCGCAATTTCAGCATGCGGCGCACCTTTCAGAACGGCGATGGGATCCGCACTCATCGTCGTCCCACCCTTCGGCGCGATCCAGACGACGCGAGGTCTACCGTCCCTTGTTTTTAGCTCGTTCGCATAGCTGCGCCCGTAGAAATCGATGCTCATGCCGGCTGCCGCATTCCCCTGCCCCACGTCCTGAGGTATCTTCGGTGCGCTATCGGTGAAATATCTCGCGTTCGCCGCCATCCGTTGGATCAGCCGTAATCCCTCATCCCAGCCCTCGTCAGCAGTTCCACCCGCCTTCAGGGATTTCTGCATCTCACCCTGGATCAGCAACTCGAAGGTCCGTGCCACCGAACCGCTCTTCGTTGGATCCGCCAGCGCGAGGCTGCCCTCATAACCCGGATCGCCGAGATCTTGCCACTCGTCCGGTGCATCCAGCCCGATTCTGTCCACGAAGTCCGGATTATAGCAGATCCCGAACTGCGACATGCACGTCCCCACCCAAACCTTATCCTCCGCAAAATACCGTTCTCCGGTGAACGTCTCCGGGATCACGCCGCCCTCGCCGAACAATCCAGCATCCTTGGAAAATACATCGAGCGGAACGAGCCTGCCCGCCCTTGCCTGTCCCGCGAAATCAGGCTCACCTCCGCCGAAAAACAGATCCACACCGATCCCTTCGCGTGCCGTTTCCTCCGCGGCCTTGTATCCAGCGTCAATGACCATACGGATCTCCGACGTGCCGCCCGGCGTCCGCCAGTCCACGTAAATCGACCTACCCTTCTCCCGCTTCCACCAAGCAGCGAAAGCTTCGCCAAATTCCTTGCGGATCGACTCATTGTGCGGGGAAAGGATCACCAGCGTGTCATCCGCAGAGCCAGGGGAAGCCGTCTCGCTCTCGCGCTTCAGTACCAGCGGCAGGGCGACGATCAGCCCGAGCAAACCGAGGATACCGATCAATCGCGCTTTCATAATCAATTTGGAAACTAGTGCCCTGAAAATCTTAATCTGACGGATGGGTATTTTAAAGGTCTTGAAAAATGGCTTCCGATGGTCGCGGAGGATCAGAAAGCTCGACGCTTTTTCCCAATAGCTGCGTTGCGCGTCGAGTCGTGAATCTCGAACACTAGTTCACGAAGCACACACGCCACCAACCCGGATGACAAGGAGGATCACGCCCAATCGGGTGTGATTTTTACCGGTGTATTCGTCTGACGCAACCCAAGCCATTCAATATTGGTAGGGCTGATCCGACTCGGTCGGCCCTGATCAAAAACGCAAGCGCCGTATCTCCGGAAAGGGAGTGACCCCACGGCAAGACCCTGCACCCCCCCCCCGGGATCTCACTTTCGTGTGGGTGAGGCGGGCGGCTAGATTTTTAAAGTGGGCTGACCGAGCCGGATCAGCCCTACCCTGTGAGAAACACCGCTAAAAATCACACCCCGCCCAATCTAAAGCTACTCGGAGTGCAGCCAGTGCCAGATCGCCCCGAACTGCTTGTGGGCATCCCCATCGAGGATATCCCCGCGCTGGGATTCGTTGCCTTCCGCATAGCGCGGCATCTTGCTACCCGGAAAAACGCCTGCCGGATTGTCCATCCAACGATAGAAGTAGCCCTGTCGCAGACGTTGCGGCACCAGCCTAAAATTGACCGCGCCGACCTCGAAGGCAGCCGTCGGATCTTGATCGCCGATGCCATGGCAGGTGGTGCAGCCAAACCCATCCGCGCCGACCAAGGTCCTCCCAATTTCTGCGAGTTCAGGATCCACCTCCAGTTCCACCGGAGTCGAAGGATCGAAGCCGTGCACCCTGCTGAGACCTTCCGCCAAGGGCTTCGCATACGCGCCGAAGGCAGGCATCCGCGTCCCCAGCCAAGGTCTCGGGCTGGTCTTGGTGGTTCCGGCGAGCATTGCCTCGATGTAGCTAGTATAAAGCATTTCTCCGACGAACGTAAGCTGCGGCCGAGTCTGATCTACCCGTTCGTTCAATCCTTCGACATGGGCGGCGAGCCCCGCAGTGGTTCCGTGGAGCGAGTCCAACAAAGACGACTTATCGTCGAGGGCATGACAGGCGGAGCAACGCTTCGCATCGATCTGGCGTTTCGCAAACTCCGCAGAATTATCCTTCTTCAGGGAATCGTATCCCAGCTTGGAGAACGCAACCAGAGCCTCCCGCTCGCTCTCTTCAATGTTGGGCACCGGCAAGCCGGGACGCTTATCGCCTTCCGCCATACATCCTTTCTTTAGCCAATCCGCCTTGAAAATCTCATCCAGCGTCGCAGCTCTCGAGACGCCTCCCGGAAGACCCGGATGGCAGCTGCCGCATTGCAGGCTTTCGGAAATCGCCGCGCCGCGAATGGCATCGCCCTCAGGAAAAATATAACCCGTCTTCGTTTCCTTGCCTTCGGATCCCGCCCGCAGGAAAGCGGCGAGAGAAACGGCTTCCTCTTCAGAGAATCTGAAATTCGGCATTCCCGTGAACGGGTGATAGGCTTCCGGTTTTTTCAGGAATGCTACCAGCTTCCCGGGAAGATATTTCGAAGCGACATTATTCAGCGGCACTCGGTCTGCGCCATCGGCAGTGGCCTCCTCACCCGCCGGATAGTGGCAGGCTACGCATCCGAGTTCATGGAAATGCACGCCACCCGCCTTCGCCAGTCCGCCGTCCGGAGCCGGCAAGGCCTCACCGCCCATTCTCATGGCGGCAAGGAAAGCAGCAAGATCCGCCGCCTCTTGCAAACCCTCGGCCGTACCGGGATCGACGAGGCCAGGCATGTGGGTCGTCGGTTTCAATGCCTTGGGATCAGCGATCCATTCCCTCAGCCATTGCTCCGAAAGCCGATCGCCCGCACCCGCAAGTATGGGTGCAATTTCACCCGTCTCAGGCATCGGAGTCGCACCGAATCCTTCCTCGGGCGCATGGCACTTTGCACAATTATGCTGCGTGAAAGACATCCTACCGTGCCGCTGCAACTCGCCCAGCTTCGCCTCGTCCGTCCTCTCCCCCGCAAACACCGGCGGCGGTATCGTCTGGCGCTGCATTCCGGCCTCCTCCCAGTAGATTCGGAAAAGGGCGCTGCCGTCATCCGCACTGGAATATTTGATGGAAATGTCGTGCTCACCGGGGTTGAGCCGCAGGCGTTTCGATTTGGACACACCGAGATCACCTTCCTCGGCAAGCACCTCCTCCCCATCGATGGACAGCGAGGCTTTGCCCTTTCCCTCGAAGGAAAAATACAGCCTGCGCCTCTCCTGCAGTTCCAGCGATCCGATCCATTCGACTCCGAACCCGCCCGTATTCAGAAATGGGGTCGGCGGCTGCCCAGCGGCAACCGATAGTGCCGGGATGCGATCCATCCTCACATCCTTCGCATCGCCTTGGCTGAAGGTGGCGACAAGCTCCGCGCAGGTGGATCCGGATAGAACGGATGCAATGACGAGGTTTCTAAACATCCGTTCCATCGGCAGATTCTATTTTCCGTAAACCGTGGCGTGCACCTCGCTCTTGAGTATCTCACCGTCCGTATCCTCAAGATCGTATCCGACCTTGAGGGACATCGAAGGCTTCATCCCTTCAAGCACAAGTTCGACCGTCTTGCCGTCTCCGGAAAGTTTCGCGGATTCTACCTTCACACTGTCGCGCTTGTGATGTCTTTTCGATTCGGACTTCTTGGCTTTTTCCATCGCCTCCGTGTCCGGGTTGTCCACGGAAAATTCACCAGATCCATACTGCACACTCCGCACATAATCCCACCGCTGAATGGAATAGCTCGTCACGTCCTCTGCCAACTCGGCATCAAGCTTCACCGGGAAAGTGAGTTTCACACCCGATTCTGTGTAATCAAGTTTCTCAGGGAGTTTCAAACCCACCTCCGCGTTGAAACGGATACGTTGGAACGCACACGCGGTAGCGGCATTCGTCTGCCAACCGCGAAAACCGAGCACATACATCGAACCGTCGCTATGAAAACGCGCACGCATGGCAGATGACTGAAGGGAAATCGGGAGCTTCACTGCACCAGCCTGCAGTCTACCGTTGTTTGTCACAGGCAGCACCCGGAAGAGGCTAGATTTTCCGTAGGAGAGGTGGATCATCTCGTCGGTCTTCAAGCCGAACTTCGCATAATCTGGAACCCAGACCTGGGAGCCGCCGGAGTTGTCCACATCCATCGGAAGGTAGACAAGCGGCGGGGTATAAGCTGCACTCGTGAGGGAATGGCGGGAATCTTCGGTTCCGAAAAATACGGGCATATCGCCAGCCTTCACGTAGTTAATTTTACAGCTGGGCTGCCATGTACCTTCGTTCTCACCCGTGGTGATCTCGCCGTTCGGGCCGATGCCCATGCCGCCCGGTGCGCGGATACCAGTGGCAACAACTTCGAACTTTTTCCCATCAGGGGAAATTTTCGCAACAATCCCGTGATGCGGGAGTATCTTGTCAAAGCCACGGCCACCGCCACGAACCGGAGCTGCCTTTGCAAAGTAGAAGTTGCCTTCCTTGTCCGTCTGAAGATCAAAAGCGAACTCGTGGAAGTTTTCGGAAATATATACGTCGCGGTTGAATACTTTGAAGTAATCCGTCTCGCCGTCCTTGTTCAGGTCAATGAGCTTGGTGATCTGGTCACGGCCGTTTACGTAGATTTCCCCGTCAACGACTTTCAAGCCGATGGTCTCGAACAATCCGGCTGCGATGCGGCGCCATTTGAATTCCTTCCAATCCCCCTTGAGTCCGCTGACGACCCACACATCTCCGTTCCATGTGGAAAGGGCGGCTGAATCTTCGTCGATAAAATCGAAGCCGCCGAAGCGAAGGTTCGCGTCCCAAGGATTTTCAGTAGGGAGAGTTACGAGATCGGTGAGATAGGTGTCTTCGTCGTTGCCTGAGATTTTGCCTTCGGTCGTAATTGTCTCCGTCCAGATGCCAGGGCCTCCGGAGGTGAGCTTTGCGAAATCAGGTTTCGCGCCCGCGGTCGGTTTGTCACCTTTTGCTATGGCGATCTGTGCGACGAGTTCGCCGTCACCTTTCGGGATCAGCGCGAGAAGGCGATTTAGGTTCTTTGGATCGGTGGCTAGTTTGACACCGCCCGTGGAAACGATGCCGAGACCATCGGCAGATTTCGCGGCAAGCATATCGTCACCAACGGTGAACGCGCCCTTCTCATCGGCAACGACAAGGGTAAGGGCTTCTTTTCGTGATCCGAACTTGAAGGAGCGGGTGATGGTTTCTCCGGAGCGCTCGAGATTCTCTAGGACCTCGGTTCCGTTCACTGTGTATTCGAGAACGATGGTTCTCCCGTGGCGGTAATGGCCGGTGAGTGCACCATGCGGAATGTCGCCGTGCCCCTTTATCTCGCGCTTGTCATCGAAGGAACCGCTTTCATCAGCCCAGCCAGAGGTGGTATCGGTCACGAGAAGGGCTTCCTTGTTGCCCATGGTCATTAAGCGGCCGTGCGCGCCTGTCCAAGGGGTGCCACCCCATTCGATACCGCCTTTGTAAACACTGGAGAGACGAAGAGTTTCCGTATCGTAAAGGGCACGCCAGCCTTCTCCGAGATCCACCGAAAGGCCTTTGATTGCACTCATTCGTTTTTCCCCGTGGAAATAGTCCCCGAAAGTATTCATCCATGCCGGACCCACATCCATTTTTTCATACCACTTCTGCGCCACGAGGGGCTGGATCAATAGGGTGGATACTGCGAGTACCTTGCTGAGTCTTTGCATACAGATGTATCTTACGTTCCTATCGTATGAGGTCTAGCTACTAAATTCAAAAATTCCGCGCTTCACCTGCGGACCGATCCGGCGTTTTATCTGCACATGATCGACATGCTCGTGCGACTCTATGACCTGCCGGATTCCGGCGACCTTTACCGCAAGGTCGCGGCTCAGGGCATCACCCTGCGCCGGGCGCGCGCCTTCGAGAAACACACGCTAGCCGCATTCGCCCGCGAAAATTTCTCGGAAAAATGGGCAAGCGAGATCGAGGTCGCCCTCACCCGCCAACCCGTATCCTGCTGGATCGCGACTCGCGACAAGCAGATCCTCGGCTTCTCCTGCTATGAAACCACCCACCGCGGCTTCTTCGGTCCAACCGGAGTGATCGAGTCCGCACGTGGCACCGGACTCGGCAAAGCCCTGCTCTTCAAGGCGCTGGAATCCCTCCGAGATATCGGCTACGCATACGGCGTCATCGGTGGGGTCGGGCCGCGCGAATTCTATGAGAAGAACTGCGACGCGATCGAAATACCCGGTAGCGATCCCGGGGTTTACGCAGACATCCTGCCCTGACCTTTCCAGTGGCAACCAGCGAGCATACCGAACTCCCCGAGCGCTTCGGGCCGATGACCGTCAAGGAACTCCGCCAGAGCCTGCGGCGCACCAGTTTCGTCTATCCTTTCGTATCGATCCATATTTTCGCGACCCTCGCGATCTATGCGGAATTCCAACTCGGCATCGGCTCCGGGTCCGGCGGTCTCCCGGCGGTGTTCGCCTGGGATCCGGATCATGTGAGCCCCTTCTGGTGGGTCGCAATGGCAGTCTGTGGCCTGCTCATGCCCATGGCCGGGTTTTTCCTCATGCCACAGGAAATCGAGGAAGGAAACCACGAGCTACTACTGCTCACCACACTGAGCCGATGGCAGATCGTTTTCGGGAAATTCATCATGCTCTGGGGATTGAGCACACTCACCTTCACCAGCCTTCTGCCCTACATCATCATCCGATATTTCATTGGTGGCATCGAGTGGTTCCATGAGCTAGCGAGCGCCGGGTCCGTGGTCGGCGCGGCTGCGATCGTATCGGCTGGCACAATCGCTGCCTCAGGCTTCGGCAACCTTGCATCCCGGTTCGGTGTGTTCGCACTCTTCGCATTTTCCGCCCTTGCCGGCGGTGGGGCTGGTATGATAGGCGGTGCGATGACCCTGAACATGAGTTCAAAATCGGGGTATGCCTGGCTGGGCAACCTTTTCTACCACTTCTCAATACTCTGCGTGGTTGGGTGCTACAGTATCATCGGCATGTTGGTCGCACGCTCCCGGCTGCGCCTTGCCACCATGAACTTTGAACTCAAGCCGTCCGCCGTGCTGCTCATCATTCTCGGCCTCGCCCCGTTCATCATCGGGATGGCCGCCGCATTCACCTGTGGGTTCGGAAGCCTCGCCGGCGTCCTCCTGCTGACCTACCTGGCATGGAACTCGGATCTCACCCCCAAAGCGCCGAAATGGCTACCTCCTCCCCCACCAAACGTCCCATCGGCGGATACGGATCAGCCACCCCAGCCAGATGGTGCCATTGTGGACAAGCCGTAATCAGCGCCGACCGGCAGGACGCACTTTGGGATCCATCTCCCTCTTGGAGGGAAGAAAGGGCTCACGCAACTCCTTCCGAAAATCAAAGACCTTGTCGAAATCCTCCGGTTTATCCGACTCCTGTCTTCCGAAAATCTGCTCCTCGATCATCAGGAAAACCATGTTCCCGACATCCCGGCATTCCTTCACGCCCCACTCGTCCATCAAGGTGGCCGCCATAGGGCCATACTGATCGAGCGCATGATCGCGGAAGCCTTCGAGCAATTCCTTGCCACTCACATGCCGCGGCTGTCCACCGTTCTCCTCCAGAAACCTCTTGAGCGTGAAATCCAGCGAATCCTTGAGGAATAAATATGCCTGCCCGTCATAGCGCGCATCCCGTAGCAGGATCGCAGCGATGGACTCCTCGAATTGGATCGGTTGCATTCGCGCACACTGCCAAAACCGAATGTGCCTGTCAAAGCGCATTCACCTGTCTCATGCCTGATTACAATTTTATCCCAACCAGATCCCTGTCTGAACGAGCGGATTCGAGGAAGCCCTCATCCATCGCGATCGCCTTGTCCAAGTGTGACTTGGCGGCATCACCCACACCCAACGTCCACAGGTAGCAAGCCATGTTGTAATGATACACGGCAAACTCCTGCAAAACCTCGGGGCCACGCAAAAGGACTTTGCGCGCCTCTTGCGTTTCTCCAGACTCATGCAGGCAATATGCGGCACTGAGAAATAAATCGGGCTCAGCCGGAGCCTGCCCACAAAGCTCTAGGGCTTTTCCTGCGGCATCCTTCCAATGCTCTTTTGCCATCAGGGCGGCAAGCTCCAGTTCGATCACTTTTCTTGCATGCCTGTCATTTCCCGTCAGTCCCTTTAGTTCATCGAGTGCATCGTCGGGCATCCCCAACTCCAACCAACCCGTTGCCGCCCTGATCACCTGCTTCGCTACCATCAACTCCAGCGTTAGCAGGTCTCGAACCAACCAGCAACCCCGCCCTCATCGTGTTAACGTGATTTGAGGAAAATCTTCCCTTGAAACAGGGTGCCCGGAGCTAACAAACTAATCCATGGGAAACGAGTTCTACGGCCACTTCGATACGGAACGCATTTCAGGTAGATCAGATGCCGGTGACTTCCGTAGCCCGTTCCAGATCGATCGTGACCGAGTCCTTCACACGCCCACATTCCGTAGGCTGCAGAACAAGACACAGGTCTTCTGGTCTGGCGAATACGATTTCTACCGAACCCGCCTCACCCACTCCCTCGAAGTCGCGCAGATCGGTAAATCCATCTCCGCTTGGCTGCGCCACATGGACGACTCGCCACTTTCGGATTCGTTCCACATCGACACAGATCTCATTGAGGCGATCTGCCTTTCGCATGATTTAGGTCATCCTCCGTTCGGCCACGCTGGGGAAAGGACACTGAACCACCTCATGGCCAAGCACGGCGGATTCGAAGGCAACGCCCAGACACTCAGACTGCTCACCGAGCGCATCTTCTCTGCCAAGCACACGGGGATGGATCCCTCCCGCGCATTCCTCGACGGAATTCTGAAATACAAGACCCTTTGGTCAGAACTCGTGTCGGACGGCTCCCCGCCTAAGAACCATTTCATTTACGACGCACAGCATTCATTCCTCGATTGGGCATTGGGAGGCAACGACTTCCCGGCGGAACTCACACCCGGAAAATCACGGGACGCCTTCAAATCCATCGAATGCCAGATCATGGACTGGGCCGACGACACGGCTTACTCACTCAACGACCTATCGGACAGCGTACGCGCGGGATTCCTTCATATCGAAAAAATTGAAACTTGGGCCGCCCAGAACGAGATTGACTACGGCGAAGGCACATCGCTCGGAGAACTGGTTCATGCCATCAGGAAAAAACGGGTGGATCCTTTCATCGGGAAGCGAATCGGCAAATACATCCGATCGACATCCCTCGAGCAGGATTCCAACTTCCTCTCCGGCGTCTCCAACCGATACAAGTACCGCCTCGCCATCGATCCGGATATCAGCGCCGAATCGGAGCTCTTCAAAAAACTCGCTTATGATGTGGTCTTCCTATCCCCACAACTCAAGCAACTCGAACACAAAGGATCCCGGATGCTCCGACAACTCTGGCAATTGCTCGAAACCAGATATGTTAGAGGCGAGAAAATCGACGGCCAGGATTTCCAACTCTTGCCCGCGGAAACCGTAGCGGAAATCGAGAGCGCAACGGATGCGACAAGCCGTGCCCGCCTCGTCTGCGATTATCTCGCAGGAATGACCGACGGCTACGCCGCAAGAACTTACAAACGCCTGTTCTCCCCTGACTTCGGATCGATCAACGACCTTTAAGGGAGAGTAGCCTTACTAGGACTCGAACCTAGAATAACGGAATCAAAATCCGGGGTGTTACCATTACACTATAAGGCTTTTTAGCTCTTCTCGCCCCGGAACAGATGCCCGAGGCGCGGGAAGTTACGCGAGTCATCCCGCTCTTGGCAACTCGGAAATCAACATCCCGAGAAGATTTTTCAAGTCCATCGAATACGCTGTCTGATCCTCGGATCGATTTGAGATATTACTAAGGCCAAAAGAACCCGTCTCCATATGAAATGGGCAAGATTTTATTCAGCTCCACGATCGTGGACAAATCACCCTCTCGAGATTTGGCGACAATTTATCTCTCGAGAATCAAATGTTTGAATCACATAAACTTGTTCTCGGTGAAATGGGGCTAGTGCTCCGTAAACGCTTTTCCTGTTGAATAGGATATCCCGGAAACAGCGAAGGCTTGATCCTGAGTCAGACAATTTCAAGACGGAGGCAATGGAAGAGAAACGGAGTTGGAAATTCAGACTCTCTTATCCTCTCCACTTCCTCCGTTATTCTCTGTTTTCTCCGCGTAGATCATTGGCCAGCAGAACCATCGCCTTCCCATCCACTATCTTACGCGTTACAAGACACTTGTATGAAAAGCGCCCACCAGAAAATATTGTAATCAGAAGCAATAGCTCGCGGCGATTCCCTGCGACATTGGTCAATCTCATTGCGTCCGGTGTCTAAATCACGACAAAAAAAGAGCCCGGCTCCAATTTCTTGGAGCCGGGCAATTACCTGGCGACGACCTACTCTCACAGGACCTATCGTCCCACTACCATCGGCGCTGCAGCGTTTCACTTCCGGGTTCGGAATG
>Ga0206129_10001148_pt1 | contig 36686 bp, 35 predicted proteins | sample Helgoland_Spring_8_FD_148616 | JGI IMG/M metagenome (GOLD analysis project Ga0206129, IMG submission 148616) | Pelagic subsurface seawater microbial communities from Kabeltonne, Helgoland, North Sea - Helgoland_Spring_Bloom_20160502_2 | ecosystem: Environmental > Aquatic > Marine > Epipelagic ...
GGACAATCTTGGTTTCGGGTTTTCACCGGGCATATCCTGCGGGCTGGGTCGCTTCTACCCGATCACCGAGGAAGCTGCAAAGGAGCTGAAAGCGCAAAAGTGAAGATGGTGCCCCGGGCTGGAGTCGAACCAGCGACCCTCCGCTTAGGAGGCGATATAAGATCCAGCTAACCTACCGTAATTATCCTTTTAAAACAGAGGGATAACTCATGGTCGCTATTACTTCAAGTACACCTTTAGAGCTAAAACCTACCTTAAAACGGCGTGACATCACCTGTGAAATCCGTAAAGGTTTCACCCTCCGTCAGCATCCTACGGGCAGCATTTCGTACAAGTATCGATTCAGAGAGGGTGGCAAGTCTAAGGAGATATTGCTACATCATGACTATGAGCTTGCCCTAGCTCAATACCAAGAGATAAGAGCCTCACGAGAGCGTCAGGTAGATCTTAGACGAGATCAAGTCAGCGGTAAGCACATCGATGCGCTCTTCCTGCTAGGGGACTTTGAGTACCTACAGGGGCAATGGATGCGCCGACATGTGAGGAAGAACCTTACTCGAAGTACCGAGGTAAATTACCAACACTTCGTTGATCAGACGAGAAGCAAGATTGGTAAACAGCTGAAGGCCACTATCGCTGTACCAGAGGCTCGTAGGTTGATTCGAGGGATGCTGAACGAGGTAGCTCACGAGACGCCTACCCAGAGTAATCGATTCCGCACAGCTCTATCTGGCATGTTCAAGTACGGCCTGGAGCATGATCTAGTGTCCAGGACGCCAATCTATGGACTGCCCAAGCAGAAAGAAAGCCCTAAGTCTCGAATGTTCAATGATGACGAGTTGAGGCTACTGCTGCCCTATCTCAATCAATGTGACATCTCGAGGGATAAGGTTGATGCGCTGAAGTTGCTCCTGATGACAGCGATGCGTTCAGGTGAGGTGCTACGAATTGAGCATGAGCACCTTGATCTAGCAAATGGGACGTTGAGCTTGCCAGTTACCAAGAACGGACAGCCGTTTCTCGTTGCCCTACCACAGCTTGCTGTGGAGCTATTACAACAGCGGCAGTCTATTCGAGTAGGTCATAAGAAGCTGTTCGATAGTACGACTTGCGGCTTACGGCAAGCCTGTCAGAGAGCTGCTAAGAATGTCGGCATTACTCAATGCTCGCCGCACGACTATCGGCGTACTGCAGCGACGATGGCAGGGAGGCTGGGTGTTGATCTGGATACTATTGGTAGATTGCTTAACCACTCCGCCGTGGGTGTAACCAGGCGGCACTACGCGCTGTATGACAAGGCAAGTGAGAAGCGGGCAGCACTTGAGCTAATCACCGCAAGGCTAGTGCAGCTAGGGATGCGCATCTGATTCGGTGCTGGTTGATATTAGTTGGATAGTTCAGATCTAATCGGTATTGATTATGTGGTCGGCGCTGCTCACTTAACAACCATGTTTGGCAAGTTAGCGAGAGCTGATTAACGAAAGTATCGTTGATGCTGATCTGAAGGGGGACATATTGATGATGAAGCGAGAATGTCTAAAGCCATTAGGTTACTCTCCAGTCACTTGCGACCAATGAGCCTACTATGATTGACCCTTCCTTGAGTACAGCCCTGAGCCCTCCAGAGGATATGCCAGATATTCACTTGATAGATTGGCCTGCTGGTACCGGTAAGACTAGGGCTGTAATCAAAGATGTGATTCGTGCTGTTAAGGCGGGTTATAAGGTGATCTGGACGACTCCTACTGTTGGTGTCTTACAGAGGGAGACCTTTAAGCGATTGACTGGAGAGTCATCGTTCGATGAGCTGGATGAATACCTTTCTGATCTCGATGTGTATCTAATCAATGCAACCGTGAGAGAGGAAGAAGGCTACACAGACATTGGTTCGATGATATATCAGGTGGTTCTTGATGATATCGAGATGATGCCGGGTGAGGGGCGAGTATTCCTTTGCTCGTGGGTTGGGTTCCAGGCTTCTGGCTCGTTAAGGCGGGCTGCGAAATTCCGAGCATTCCCGAAGACTCGGCTTATTGTTGATGAGGTCCCTGAGGTCCTAGCCTTTACTTTCTATCAATCTGCGGATGTGAACTTTAGAGATTACCTCTCGTTCAGCAAGGGTATAGTTACGCCACTGCCTGAGCAGCAAGCACACTGGGAGGCAGCGGTTAAAGGTGTGTCTAACAACAGCGTTTTTGATGACAGTGATAGGCTGAAGGAACTGGCGGCATTGCTGATCAATCCTGAATATGTCACTACCTTGGCAAAGCATAGTATTAGGGCGAAGATCCACCTCACCAGTTACCTACTACCTAGTGTGTTTAGTAGTTTCAAGGAAGTTGAGGTGCTTGGTGCTAATTCCAGACATTCGCTCATGTACCTTCTGTATACCAAGTGGGGTGTGAGGTTCCGTATCAATGAAAAGTATGAGGATGATAGGCGCCCAATTGATCATTTAGGTGACCTGTTCACTATCGTGCCTATTCAGGATGTGGCAATCACTAAGAACGCCATGAGTAAGAAAGCTAAGGCAAGGTGGGTGGTGGGACGGCTATTCGACATCGTAAAGGCATTCTATGGGGCTGAGAAGCCATTTATCTATTGTGTCAACAACGCAGTAAATGTCGGCCCGATGCCGGAGCAAGCCTATAAGACGGCATCGATGCTCCATGGATCTAACGAGTATACTAACTTCGAGGCTGCAGCCTTCCTCTGTTCACTAAACCCGGGATTAGAGTTCCTGCAGGATCTGGAAGAGCGATGGGGGATCGATTATGGAGTCTATCTTAGAGCGAGGACAGCAGAGGTGATCTATCAGTATAGCTACCGTATTAAAGCTAGGCTGGGCGACAGGTCTCTAGCTACTAGATATCTAATAGTAGTGCTTGATCGAATGAGTGCTGCAGCATTAAGAGAGAAGATCCCTGGATCAGTTGTTGATGAGAGTTACATTGAGGAGGATCCAGAGCAGAAGTTTGCAGGGAATGCTGGTAATGGCATTGCTGGCTTTCTGAGGCTAACACCACCAGAATCTCAAAGATTAAGGGAGTACAAAGCTTTGGTAGATAAGTGCCATAAGGAGGGTCGGATGATTTCTGTTCAGGATGCTTTGAGTACTACAGGTCCGACTAGATACAACAATCTAATAGCTATGGCGGAGAATAACGATGTCTCCATCACAGATCTAGAGGCAATACTGCTAGGTTTTGATGGACGCTCTATATTCCCGAAGCCTGTATTGTCTAAACTGGACTTTGGCTTTAGCAATATATAATAAAACGATGCAACCCCTTATATATAGGAGTTCAACAGGAAAATAGAGAGAGTGATGCAAATAGCTGAATTTTTATAGCTGGAGTACCTAAGTCAGCCTATGGCAACAGCTTATAGTGTAACTATCAGTGGCAGCATAGTTTCATTAGGCTTCTACTATAGTGGTGTATATTTTGATGAGGGAGGTGGTATTGGTCGCGTTGGTCGTAGCCATGGCATAACACATAGCTCACCTTGATTAAGCTCTAGTTAACTGGATGGGCTCAAGGTGCGCTATGTGCTTCTATTAGGCTACTGCCCTCATCATTACCATCCACCAATAATCAATAATCAATAAAACATAGCCGCAATCAGCCTGTAATAGTAGGCACTATGGTATGCAGCTTAGAGCTACGCTAAGTAGCCAGCATTAGGCTGGCAGATGTCTTAGCGTTGAGCTGTGTTACCTCCAACTATTTTATAAATTTTAATATTAATTGTTAATAACATTTATAGATCGATTAATGTACAGCCTATTGCAAGCAACGATCCAGCTAATTGTGGCCACTACTGGTAGCCACTATGGGAGGTAGACTAATGTCACTTTGATAGCTAGTTATTAGAGGCCTATTTACTGTACAGGCTTCTGTACATATCAATAACATTCTCATCCTTATAATTAAGCAACATTGTCATAGAACATCTAAGTTCATCTATTGCCATCTTACGAGACATGCAGCGTTATTAGTGCTGAATAAGTGGTCTAACTAGGAGTGCAGCTATAATGGCTAAGCAGAAGTACTACGTCGTATGGGTAGGTAGGAGTACAGGCATCTTTACTGATTGGGCATCAACCAGTGCGTCAGTTTCTGGCTATCCAGGGGCTAAGCATAAGAGCTATAGCAGCAGAGAAGAAGCTGAGAGTGCGTACACTTCTACTACCGGCCCTAGGGTTAGAGCGGCTAGGAAATCTGTAGCTACTGAAGCTAGTGCAACCTTAGGTGCCAAGGCAGTTGCTAGCTCAACATTCGTCTTCGATCCAGCCTACGACATTCATATATTCAGCGACGGTGCCTGCGTGCCTAACCCCGGTAATGCTGGTTCAGGTGTATCTGTCTATCAATCAGGTAAGTTGATAGAGCTACATTATGGAGTGTACGAGCCTCACGGTACAAACAACACTGCTGAGTTGAATGCCCTGCATCAGGCTTTGCTTATAGCCGAGAGTAAGCTGAAGGCTAAGCTCAAGGTGATGGTGCTTAGCGATTCCACTTATTCGATTAATGTAATGAGTAAATGGGCAGCAGCATGGAAGCGAGATGATTGGAATAGTCGGAAAGGTAAACCGCCAGCTAATGTCGAGCTAGTAAAGGTGATGTTTGAGTTGTTCAGCAGTATAAGACGGCGTATGAAGTTAGAGCATGTTAGTGCGCATGTGGGCATTGAAGGCAATGAGTTGGCGGATAGATTGAGCTTGCTAGCCATTAAAGATAAAGAGAGTGGGTTCGTAGCGTACGATGGGTTGGATAAGGTTGACGAGATGTTGGCTGCTGGTTAGATTAAGACATTACTGAAAAAATAAAGCCCCCGCTGGGAGGGCTGTGGTCGCATATAAGCGTTGCCTACGAAATAACTATTTCATTGGTATGAAAAGCAAATCAATAAGCCTTAGTCGGTTTGGACTTCCCAGACTTCACTAGACACTTTCTAGCCTGGAAAATGTGGTTTAAATATACTATCCTCACCAGCGCAATGAGTCGATCGCATCCAGTAGGCTTATTCTACTGCCGCATCACGTTGTCGGGTCTATGAATTGATTAATCGAACACTTTGTTGTCGCGCGAGTCGGCGCCGCCCATGGCAAAAAACTCCCGATCGTTCGGTATTTGTATCTTGATGGGTGCGCCAAATTGCAGCGCGGTCTTAATGTTGCGTAGCGATCCGGGTCCCAAATCGTTGATACTATGCTCAAATGATTACAAGGAGATGTTCGAATGCCGGATCTGTTCAGCCCATTTACATTGAAGGGCGTAACGCTACGCAATCGCACGGTGATGTCGCCGATGACGATGTATAACTCAGTCGACGGCAAACTCGACGATTACCATGTGAGCTATCTCGGTGCGCGCGCTAGCGGCGGTTTCGGCCTGATCTTCGGTGAGCAGATGGCGATAACACCTGACGGTCGAACGACCACCTCTTGCGCCGGGATTTGGGATGACAACCAGATAGAAGGACACGCACGCGTATGCGCAATAGTTGAGCGAATGGGTAGCGTTCCGGCGATACAGCTCGGCCACACGGGTCGCAAAGGCAGTGAGGTTCCTCCTCACAAGGAAACCAACGAAGAAGGCACGTGGAAACAGCTGCCGCCCGATCACCCGAATGGATGGACTTGCGTGGCACCTTCTGCAATTCCTTATGGCGGGGGTGGGCACATTCATCCCGTGCACGAACTCACGGTAGCGGAAATAAAAGCCATCCATCAGGCGTATGCGGATGCTGCAGTTCGCGCGCGCGAAGCCGGCTACAAGTGGCTGGAAATGCACTATGCCCATGGTTACCTCGGCGCGAGCTTCTTTTCGCCGTTAGCGAATCAGCGTACCGACGACTACGGTGGCAGTGTTGAAAAACGCCTGCGCTTTCATACTGAGGCACTCGACGCGGTGCGCGCGGTGTGGCCCGAGGAGTACCCGCTGACGATTCGGCTCGGCTCGGACGATCTGAATCCGGCCGGGATACAGTTTGAAGATTCGATTTATGCCGTGGCAAAGTTGAAAGAGCATGGACTCGACCTTGCCGATTTGTCGATCGGTTTCAACACTGATGAGATGGTCGACCCACCTTTGGCTGAAATGGGTTTCATGCTGGAGCGTGCCGCCCGCGTGCGGCGTGAAGTCGACATCCCGGTCGCCACTAGCTGGAACCTGGGTGTTCCGCAAAATGCGGACCAGGCCATTCGTGATGAACTCATCGATCTCGTGTTCCTCGGCCGGCCGGCGCTAGCGAATCCGCATTGGCCAGTTTGGGCAGCGCGTGAACTGGCCCATCCAGATCCTTTCGGTCTTGTTCCCGACGATTGGGCGTGGTGGTTGCGCAATTTTCGTGGGCATGAAGCGAGTATTGGCTGGCCTGCGAATCGTGGCACTGAACCCAGTACGTCATCGTCCAGTCCGTAAGCCATGATCGATAGCGCACCGGCGAGCGCGGTTATACTGTAGCGCGCCGAAACCTGGACTGCCGAGCGTCAGTCGACAAATATTTGTGATGGAAACTAACTCATTAGTGTCGCTTTCCTATCATGTCCCGTTTCCCTTTGTTGCGGGGCGGATGCGTTTCGGCACACTAGGACCGCTCTCATCGCTACACTGTTATATTTGTGCAGGGGGAAGGGGTTCTACCCCGATTTCAGGGACAGTTTTAAAACACCTGCAATTCAATGACTTTACAGTCTTCAAACGCCAATGTAATTCACCGTAGGCATGAGAGCAATGATTAGCTAAACACACCTCCCCAACGGCTTATAGACTAACCAACTGATGAGTATTGTGATACGGACAGCAATAATTCAGGATGTAAGGTATGCGAACAGCTCTAGCTCTGCTGATTTTATTAGGTTCACTCAGCGTTGGCTGAGCAGGGAGATGCGAGCGCGCAGTACACTCTGGGATACAACTACTACGCAGTCGAAGGGACGCCTCAGGATTATAAGGAAGCTTTGAGGTGGTTTAGGGCTGGAGCTGAGCAGGGAGATGCTGGTGCTCAGCTTAGGTTTGATGTACGCTAACGGTGAAGGGACTCCTTGGCAAGCCCCTAGTATCGTAGATACCTGATAGCGTTACAATTCACGCAAACAGCAGGTATTTAATATGAGTGGTATACGCTATCCAGAAGAGTTCAAGATCGAGGCAGTAAAGCAGGTTACGGACCGTGGTTACAAGATCGGCGAGGTCGCCAAGCGACTCGGGGTGACACCCAAGAGCATGCATGACTGGATCAAGAAATACGGTGATACCGGTTCCCAGCATCAAACAATCACCGGCCAACAAGATGAGCTGCGACAGCTCAAGGCTCAGCTTCGACGAGTCACGGAGGAGCGGGATATATTAAAGGAAGCCGCAGTGTATTTCGCAAGCGAGTCAAAGAAAAATACACGTTCATAAAGGCAAGACTCAAGCAATATCCAGTGGCGGCCATGTGTCGAGTGCTGGGGCCATTAATACGCAAAGTTATAGGCTTTAAAAAATCCCATCGAAATGACTCAAAACTCGATATGAAATCGAGACGTTATCGACGCTCACTATCTCTATTTGCGCTGATTTAAAACCAATAGTCTTGGATTTGCTCAAGTCATAAGAGGCCGTCTGGTTAAACCAGCCTCTAATTTGATCTCCAGAAAATTCCCGGTATGTGAAACTTACGGTGTCACCAGATAGTCCATTATAAATAAGTTCCTGTGAAAAAGAATTTTCTCCAGGGAGATAGATTTCAGTACGTTCGACATCACCTTCGAGCCTTTGGCCGGAGAACCAGCCAGGCAAAGTGTAGGTATAAGTACTGCCCCCCGTTGAATCAAATTTTTCCTTGATCTGTGGCAAGAGAACTTTTGCTCGCAACTGTGCCGCATTCATGTTTTGAGGATCAAAATCGCATTCGCTAAACCCATCAACAACAGCATTAGTCATCCGGGTACAAGCTGGCGCATAGATTAGAGAGCCGTTTTCTATATACAGAGCAGGGATCGGGGTTGGCAAGAACTGTATCCTTAAGAGCCCGTCGCTATGTATCCCGGAATTCCGAATTATAATGGCCTCATACATCTCAAGTTTTGCGTATCTAAGCAGGCTGTCTCCAAGCCTGCGGCTTTCCAATTGACCCAATTCTGGTGATGATATCACGCTAGATGTAGGAAAATTGAGCGATCGCGTAGCGCATCCGGTCACACTTAAGGCGGCAAGCAGGATAAAGATCTTCATCATCACGGTTGTTTCCGTAAGTGTTGGATGTCAAAGAGGATACACGATTCTGGATGCTTGACTATTAGATAATTCATTTTTAGGGGAAGCTTGGCAGTTAACATTGAACACTTCTGTATTTTTGAATTTTCAGGGTTAGCTCGAGCATATGTACCGCTTAGTCATAAAGGCCCAGAATGGTGACGGGACTGCTCAGAAATCTAAGGAAGCTCTCATGTGGTTCAATCTAGCAGTAGCCAATGGAAATGAGGAAGCGAAGGGCTATAGGGATAAAGTTGCAGGAATGATGACCCCAGCAGATATCAGTGAGGCCCAGCAAATGGCCAGTGATTGGATGAAGGCTCACCCTTAGACCCTCAACAGCCTCCCCATCCGTTTATAGACTAACCAACTGATCAGACTTAGGATAGTGACAGGAATAATTCAGGAATGTAAGTTATGCGGATAGCTCTAGCTCTACTAGTTTTATTAGGTTCACTCAGCGTTAGTGCCAGTAGTGTCTTTGATGATATGAAGGTTCGGGCTGAGCAGGGAGATGCCGATGCCCAGTCTGCTCTGGGATACAACTACTACGCAGGTAAAGGGACCCCGCAGGATTATAAGGAAGCTTTGAGATGGTATAGGGCTAGTGCTGAACAGGGTAATCAGTATGCTCAGTCCTCTTTAGCTTTGATGTACAAGCAAGGCGAAGGGACTCCTCAGGATTATAAGGAAGCTGTGAGATGGTATTTGGCTAGTGCTGAGCAGGGCTATGCTATGGCGCAGCACAACTTAGCTTTGATGCATTATAACGGTGAAGGAACGCCTAAGGATTATAAGGAAGCAGTGAGGTGGTTTAGGGCTAGTGCTGAGCAGGGCTATGCTAGCGCTCAGTTCAACTTAGCTTTTATGTACAAGAATGGTGAAGGAACTATTCAGGATTATAAGTTAGCTCACATGTGGTGGAATATCGCAGCGGCCAATGGGCAGGAAGATGCTAAGAACAATAGAGACATCGTAGCTGGAAAGATGACCCCAGCAGACATCAGTGAGGCTCAGCAGATGGCTAGTGATTGGATGAAAGTTCATCCTTAGGCCTTCCCTATAAGCTCAGGGCTAACGAACAGATGCCCAGACACTAGATGACAGGCCCTCAGCTTAGCCTCTCGTTCAGCCTCAAGCTGATCAATAACACATGATAGTAATTTGATATCCTCCTTGAGCATAGCCAGCAGCTCTTCTTCCGCATAGCTCTTATCACCAATCCAGATGCTTATGTTGGTTGACTCCAGGCCCAGCATAGGGAGTTCACTATAGGTTAACTCAGAGTGGGCTACGGGTGGTCGATGGCTGTAGGGCCAGTGAGCGATGGCTGAATTGAGCTACAGCAATGGCCTCGGTGGCTCAGGAATAAATAATAAAAACGAGTGCGAATGCCTGCATCTTCACGCCCACTTTCGCTGCTATATAAGGGCGTGGGGGGGCTGTCAGGGTGCATTGCCGGCATTACGAAGGGGGTAGCCCTAGGTAGTGCTGAGGGGTCTTAGCGGGGCTTTGGATAGCTATACGGGCGGCTTGACCCCTTGCTCAGCAAACAACCAATATATTCATGTAAAACAATAGGTTAATGGCCTTTAGCTACACCTTCGGTCAGTCTGAGGTGTGCTTGTGGCCTAGTCTAGAGCGATTCTTAGGATGCTGCAGGCGGTGGTCAGTATATAGAGCAGGTGCGCGAACAGTGTCGCTGCGGGAGTTGGAAGGTTAGGTATAACTCTACTGGCTACTACATTTCGGCGATGCTCTACCCTTAACGACCACTATGAGTTACTACCTACGTCCGCGATATCGCAAGTCCGTTACTGACGACTATCGGTGTGTATCAGCTGCTACTTTGAGCACGCATTTGCTGTGTGCTCGAGTGTGCTCATGACCGAAGTGGTTACTTTATGGACAGGTTGTAGTTGTGTGAATTGACCTGTGATTTAGTTGTTGGAGGGTGTTAAGATGGCGGAGTTTTACGTACATATATCTAATATAAACAGATAGTTACGGCAGGTGTGCAGGGGTTGTAAGTCAGCTGGAGGTAGCCACTATTATGGTGCCCCGGGCTGGAGTCGAACCAGCGACCCTCCGCTTAGGAGGCGGATGCTCTATCCACTGAGCTACCGGGGCGTGGCGTGCATGATAGCAGATTTTTCTGGTGGTTTTGTGTAGCTCGTATCCCGCAACTGATAATATCTGACCTACTACTCACTCAGGTCTTCTGCATGCTTGATCTACCAGAGATTTTCGCCTCGACCCGGACGATTGCCGTCGTCGGCATGTCTGATAATCCTGCTCGAGCCAGTTATGAAGTGGCTCGTTATCTGTCAGATTTTTATGAGGTCATTCCGGTCAACCCTAATCATCGCTCGATCATGGGTCTGACCTGTTATCCAGATTTGGCTTCGATCCCCGTCCCGGTAGACATGGTAGATCTGTTTCAGCGTAGTGAGAACGTCATGGCTTATGTGCAACCAGCGATCGACATCAAGGTGTCGGTGTTTTGGATGCAGTTGGGTATCGAAAATGCCTTGGCCTCGGAGCAGCTAACCGCGGCAGGGATTACTGTCGTACAGGACCGTTGTACTAAAGTCGATCATGCCAAAATAAGGAGTCAGCGCTGATGCTTGATACGCGACCTTTACTGCTAGACACCGATTTTCCGGCCATCAAACGCGATGGGTTGACGACTCTGCAGGTCAATCTTGGTTACTTGTGCAATCTGAGTTGCACCCATTGCCATGTTAATGCCGGACCAACCCGTACTGAATTGATGGACATGGAGACGATTGAAATAGTCCTGAAGTTTCTCGCCGAACAGAACATTCAGACCCTGGATATGACGGGTGGCTCACCGGAGATGAATCCCCATTTCAAATATTTGGTCACCTCAGCGCGAGCCCTGGGTGTGACTGTGATGAATCGTTGTAATCCCACTATTTTAATGGAACCAGGTTATGAGGATCTGCCACAATTTTTTGCTGATAATCAAATTGTCGTCGTCGCGTCCATGCCCTGTTACCAGGAACAGAATGTTGATCGTCAGCGTGGTAAGGGCGTTTACGCTGACAGTATTGCAGGACTCCTGAAACTGAATCTCGTTGGCTACGGTGCACCGGGATCGAGTCTTGAGTTGAACCTCGTGTATAACCCAGATGACCCCATTTTGCCGCCAAACCAACAGACGCTCGAAAATGATTACAAGCGCGAATTGCGTCAGGATCATGGGATTGAATTCAATCAATTGTTTGCTCTAGCCAATATGCCGATCAGTCGCTATGGTGCGCGACTCTTGGCCAAGAACCAGTACACCGGCTACATGACCCTGCTGCGCGACGCCTTTGAAGTCGGCAATCTTGCCACAGTGATGTGCCGATCCTTGATCAGCGTCGACTATCAGGGCTTTGTTTATGACTGTGATTTTAACCAGATGCTTGAATTACCCTTGATTGGTACGGACAAGATCAAGCCGCACCTGCGCGAGCTGTTGAGCACCGACTGGAATGGCGCGCCCATCTCGGTGGGCGAGCACTGCTATGGCTGCACCGCGGGTCAGGGCAGTAGTTGCGGTGGTGCCCTGGCCGGTGCGGAGTAAGCGGGGCGGTATGGACGTCGTGCCCCTTAGCCTGGCACAGTGGTCAGCCCCATGACGTTGAGCCAGCGTGCCGCCTCGCCGGTTTCCATATCGATCGTTATACCGGTCTTGAATGAAGCGTTGGGTTTGCCGGTGTTGTTGGCCAGGTTGGCGGACGCCATCGCTGAGTGGCCCCATGACAGGCTTGAAATCATTATGGTTGACGGTGGCAGCACTGATGACACCTTGGCGCTGGCTCAATCACAAGTCGACCAGCTTATTAGCAGCTCGCCGGGTCGGGCCCGACAGCAGAACGCAGGCGCCGCAGTTGCGAAGCACGATTTGTTGTTTTTTCTGCACGCCGATTCGGTGGTGCCTGAGGATTTTCTGACCCAGCTAGACGATGCCTGGTCAAGCGGTGCGCAGTGGGGCCGTTTTGATATCGGCTTTGACAGCCTACAGTGGCGTTACCGTTTGCTGGCCTGGTTGATGAATTGGCGTTCTCGTCTGACGAGTATCTGTACCGGTGATCAGGGATTGTTTATTCGCCGCGATCTGTTTGCCCGATTAGGCGGTTTTGCAGATATGCCGTTGATGGAAGATATTGAAATTTCTCGGCGCTTGCGCCGGCAGCACGCCCCCTGTTGTATTCACGGCCCCTTGCTTACATCTAACCGACGTTGGCGCGAGCAGGGTTTTATAACCACCGTCTTGTTCATGTGGTCGTTGCGCTGGCGGTATTTTTTTGGCGCCTCACCTCAGAAGTTGGTTGCGCTTTACTATCCTGGCCGCCATGTCGAAGGCGAATAACATGACTGAGTTTCTGTTTCCGCGCTCAAGGCTCCTGATATTCTGCAAGGCGCCAGTAGTGGGCAAGGTCAAAACCCGGCTGATTCCGGCGCTGGGTGCCGCGGCGGCAACGGACTTGCATCGAGAGTTGGCCGGTCGGCTCATGGCTTGCTGTCAGGCTGCAATGTTGGCGCCAATTCAACTTTGGTGTGCGCCTGATATAACTCATGAATTTTTTACCCACAGTGGGCTGGACTGCCGCCAACAGGCGGGCGCGAACCTGGGTGAACGTATGAGTCACGGACTAACTGTGGCCCTGAGCGAGCCCGGTGTTGAGTCAGCGATTTTAATAGGCACCGACTGCGTGAATCTGGACGCCGATTATTTGCAGCGTGCGTTTTTGCGCCTTCAATGTGCTGATGCAGTATTAGGGCCAGCCGAAGATGGTGGCTATGGGTTGATTGGATTATCCGAACCGGCCCCTGCTGTGTTTCAAAACCTGGCATGGGGTACGGCTTCGGTTTGTGCGGGGACGGCCCAACATTTCAATGCACAGTTCGCCAACTGGGATCTACTGCCAATGCTCTGGGATGTGGACCGACCGGAAGATGTTGAACGCTACCAGGCTTTGTTGCGGCGAGCCTAGGCGACAGTGATATAGTGAGATGCCGGCAAATGAATTGCGCAATTCAATCGTGCGATTCATTCGTGCGATTCATTCGTGCTATTCAATTTCAATCGTGCAATTTAATCATGTAAATGAATACTGCAATTGACTATGGCTGTGAGATGAAAAGAGATAACCGATGAACTATGTGGCTGAAATGTTTGCTGAGCAGAGCGCTCTGGCTCGAATTTTTTTGGTATTCGGTGTCTCTGTCGTGGCACACCTGGTGGCGATAGTGATTCGTAATCTGACGTTGGCGCTGGGGCGGCGGATCGAACTGAAATCTTTTACCAAGGCACGAACGATCATTCAGCTGATTTCCGGGGTGACGATTTTTGGGGTCTATTTTGGTGCTTTCGGCATGTTGTTGTCAGAGTTTGGTATCTCTCTGACAGCGTACTTGGCGAGTGCTTCGGTCATTGGTCTGGCGGTTGCGTTTGGCAGTCAGAGTATTGTTCAGGATTTCATTACCGGTTTGACGGTGATCCTCTCAGACCTGGTACATGTGGATGATATGGTTGAGATCAGCGGTCAAACCGGGATTGTGAAGTCTATCGGGATGCGCTTTACCGTTTTACAGAACGCCATGGGCGCCGAGGTCTATATCCCGAATAGAACCTTGACCAGCATGATTAATTATCCCCGCGGGTATGTATTTTGTCTGGTGGATATCAATCTGGACCCTGAGGAAAGTATTCGTGAGCAGATGCTACGCAGAATTCAGGAGCACACCCGCGGGCTGCTGGAACAGTTTCCGGGTATTTTCCTTGGCGCCGTGGAACAGGAGGAAATGCAGACCACCGCTTCGGGCAAGCGCTTCGTCCGGATCAAATTCAAAATCTGGCCTGGTCGTGGTGCGCCGATTGAAACCACCTATCGACAGGACATGCTGGCGTCGGTAAAAAAGCTCAATCCACAGTATATGGATTCGTGGATCTCAATTAACTACGAGGTGGGTCAGCGTTGAGAGATGGCTGAGATGTCTGTGAGTGCCTAATGAGAATCGTCGAGAAAAATCGACTTTTCTTGCCAGCGTTCATTCAGCCAGGCCTGCATATCATCAATATCGGCCAGGGCATAATAGCGAATTTTAATGGCGATTTTTTTTGGCTGGCCATGCAGGCAGCGCCAAATATTGACCGGCTCCGAGCCATAGTCAATCGTGATGTCCATCACGTGGGTCGCCGGATCTGCGCTGGTTTTGATAATCTTCATGCCGCCTGACTTGGGGACTAATAAGCGCTCATAAGGTGATGCTTGCAGGCGTTGCTTGTTCGCGGTGAACCGAGTGCCTTCCGGGAACACCAGCAATGCGCCGGGTTCTGCCCCATGGTCCTGGGTTGCACCTTGTATTCTGGAATAGTCCGCCGCCCGCAGCGATTTGTCCTTACCACGATAGAGTCTTGGAAAGTTCAGGGCCAGGCAGATCCAGCCAATCACGGGTACCCAGACAAGCTCTCGTTTGATCAAGAATTTGATGATCGGACCATTGCGCGTCACCAGATCCTGCACGACCGGGATATCGAACCAGGATTGATGATTACAGATGACAATCGGCGAGGCATATGGATTTGGCTCGCCGTCTACCAAAAACTCAATGCCTATAACGTCTCGCATCCAGAAACTATTTGTGCGTACAGCCATCCGGTACACGAAATCCACGACTACGAAACAAAATCGAGACACGAAAGGGATGGGTATGAGCCATCGCAGTATTGAGATAGGTATCAGTATCAGTACCCAGAAGGTCAGGTTCGTTAAGACCCACAGAAGCGAGAAAATACTGGTGATATTCCGAGTGATAGGCAAGATCAGGTGCATAGGGTATCTTATGGCCAATTGAAGTCAGGGTTCAAGGGGAGATGCAGTGTCGGTTAAATTGTTTAATCCTAGGATGGAACTGTTAGATCGGACCAGACTCAGGGAATTGCAGCTGCACAAACTTCAAAAGCTAGTGGTGCGGGTTTATGAACAGTCGCCTTATTACCAGGCCAAGTTTGATGCGGCAGGAGTAAACCCTTACCAACTGAAGTCTTTGGATGACTATCGGCACTATCCGTTTTTCGATAAGGATGAGGAGCGTATCAGTCAGGAGCGTTCCAAGGTAGAGCTGGGTCATCCCTTCGGCATGCATATCACCTGCGATCCTCGCTTGGTTAATCGTATCTCATCATCGTCGGGTACCACCGGCTCACCGACCTTCAGTGGCTTTACCCGTTTTGATCGTGAATTGGCGGCAGAGAACTGTGCTCGAGGCATGGTGCGCATGGGTGTCGACCCCGGCGACGTGGTGTTGCATGCCAGTGTCATCAGCATGTGGATTGCGGGGATGCCTGCCATCGACTCCATGATGGCCTATGGTGCCTGTGTAGTTCCCGTGGGCGCCTTGAGCGGCGTCGAGCGGGTGGCACAAATTGCCAATGAGGTGAAGCCGAAAATGATGCGCACCACCGTGTCATTTGCGCGGCATATGGCCAGAACCATGCTGGAAAAATCCGGGATTGATCCCCGTACTCTGGGCATTCAAAAAGTGGTGGTCACCGGTGAGCCGGGAGGCAGCATCAAAGACATTTACAGCGAGATCGAGGCAGGCTTTGGTGGTGCTTTATGTTACGACAATATGGGCGCCACGGGCTGCCATAGTCCCACGGGTATTTCCTGCGAGGAGCATGCCGGTATCCATTTTTATGCGGAAGATAATGCCTATTTTGAGATAGTCGACCCGAAAACCATGGCACCGTTGCCCATCGAAGATGGCGTTGAAGGCGAGATCATCTTTACCGGTCTGGAACGTGAGTGTGGGCCGCTGCTGCGCTGGCGAGATAAAGACATCATTAAGGTCACCACCACGCCCTGCGCTTGCGGCCGCCCAGGCGTACGCATGCAATTCAAGGGTCGGGTAGACGATATGTTATTGGTCAAGGGCGTGAATGTGTTTCCGAACGCGGTTCGCGACGTCATCAATAGCCTGTCCGCGCTAACGACTGGAAATATTCGTATCCAAAAAGACCATGACGAGGCGGTGGTCGAGCCGCCGGTCAAGGTGCTGGTGGAGATCCATCCGGGTGCTAGTGACGACGAGCGTGCCGACCTCACGCAGCACATTGTCAATCAAGTGCACCACCATCTGCGCTTTCGTGTCAGACCGGTTCTGGTTGATGCCGACCATTTCGAAATAAAATCCGGTGCGACTGGCAAGATGCAACTCGTTGAGGTCGTCAAGAATGCGTCATGAAGCTTAGTCAATGCCAGCCACTGAAGGATATCGATAATGACACAAGTGTTTGCGAACAGAGTGAGTTATACAGTACAAGACCGAGTGGCCCTGATTACTCTCGAGCGGGCAGCCCGGCTGAATGCCTTTGATGCTGCCATGTATCAGGGCGTCAACGCGGCGCTGACGGCGTTTCACGCCGATGAGGATGCCTGGGTCGCAGTCATTCAGGCCGCCGGCGAAAAAGCCTTCTCTGTGGGTGCGGATGTCAACGCGCTGAACGAGAATGCGAATCAGGGTATCACCACCGGCCTGGGAGGACTGCTGCTCGACCAGGAAATGGTGACCGACAAACCCATACTGGTTGCGGTTCAGGGCTATTGCGTCGGTGAGGGGGTGAATCTGGTATTGAGTTGCGACATGATATTTGCTGATACTACGACTCAGTTTATGATTTCCGAAGTCAGGATTGGCGTTAATCCGGTGGACATTCCTCTTAAGCTCGCGCGACGTTTGGGTTATACCCAAGCATTCAGCTTTCTCTCGCCGGGAGATGCCAAGGATGCGGAGTGGGCCCGGGCGGCAGGATTGTTAGAGCGGGTCAGTGAGGCTGGGCAGGCCAAGCAAGATGCACTGAATTTTGCCAGGCGGCTGGTCAACGAGTGCGCGCCTTTAGCGCTGCGTGCACAAAAATCCACTTTGTGGCATGCGGTTAACGTCAGCGAGCAGGTAGCCCGTGACTTGGGTAATCAGCAGCGCACCATGATCCGTTTGTCAGATGACTATGCGGAAGGCAGGCAGGCATTTATGCAGAAGCGACCCCCTAAGTTTAGCGCCCACTAGGTTTATTCGAAGAAATATCGGCTAATACCATGGGCTAACAGCCTATTAAAAATTACTGGAGAAGTTCATGTCAGTCTATTTCGTCGCTCTTATTAATATTCATGATCGCGCGGGATACGCCAATTATGAGGCGGGATTCATGCAGGTGTTCAATCAATACGATGGTCGGATGCTCGCTGTGGATGAGGCGCCAACAATACGCGAAGGGGAATGGCCGTATACCCGCACCGTTTTGATTGAGTTTCCCTCAGGCGCCCAGGCTGACGCTTGGTATGACTCGGCAGCCTATCAAGAACTAGCGGCTCATCGTTATGCAGCCTCGGTAGCCAATATTGCGCGAATCAAAGGGGTCGAGGCACCTTGAGTAGCGAAGTTGATGTTCATTCGCTGATGTACCTTCTTTGCGAGTTTTGACTAACTGTTTGGGCCGATACCCATCATAATGGTTTTGATGTCGTCGATAGCGAGTTTTGGCGTTCGATCGAAAAACAGCACCCCATTAATTTCTTGTTGGACATCGGTGAGCTGGGTCCAGACAAAGCCTGAAAGACTGTCAGCGTGATGAATCTCGCTGGCGATGGCTTGAAATCGCTGTTTGAGCGCGGCCTTGTCGAGTGGTAAGTCTCCATAGGCAAAGTGATCCTCAGCAGCTGCTTGAGTGAAGCCGATGCCGCCGCATTCAGTCAGTAATACCGGCAGTTTGCTCACATCTCTGCCTGGTAGGGCGCCGACTCGTCCACCGCCCACCTCCGATGATGGATCACGCAATAATTCCGCCAAACGTTCGGCAATACTTTCTGTTGCTGTCTCGTAAAGATGCAAGGTCCATAAATCACCGCTCGAAAATTCCCACCCATCATTGCCCACCACGGGTCTTGAGGGGTCCAGTGCCTGAGTCAAGGAAGTGATCGCATCGACAAAGGCTTGTTGCTCTGGTCGCTTGGCCTGGTGCCAGACCCCCCACGATTCATTAAAGGGAACCCAGGTGATAACACTTGGATGACCGCGATCCCGTTGTACCAACTGGGTCCATTCGGTACTCAGGGTTTCGATTAATTCAGTAGAAAATATGCGCCCTGAGGGCATCTCTGCCCAGACCAGCAGGCCCAGTCTGTCAGCCCAGTACAGATAACGTGGATCCTCGGCTTTCTGATGTTTGCGGGCGCAATTGAATCCCATCGCCAGGGTGAGTTCCACATCGCGCTTCAGGTCAAGGTCGTCTACAGCGGTATACCAGCCTTCAGGAAAGTAGCCTTGGTCGAGAATGCCACGCAAATACAGTGGCGAGTCGTTCAGGTACATGGTTCGATCTTTGACAGAGATCTGGCGAAGACCTGCATAGCTGTCACAGCGGTCAATAATGTTCCCCTCCGAGTCTTTCAGCATCAGCTGCAAGTCGTACAATGTTGGTGTGGCCGGTGACCAAAGTGCAGGTTGTTCAACTTTCAGCTCGAGCCTCACTTCTGGTCGGTCAATAAAATCAGACTCAAGACTGGCGACGCTAACACCGTCATGCAAAAGAACTAATTGCAGACTGCCGCAGGCCAGCCCTGAAAGTTTGACATTAACCTTCAACAGTTTGTCGGCAATCGAGTAAGTGGTCCAGAGACTGCTGGCATGCAGCGTGTTGACAGGTTCTAGCCAAATGGTCTGCCAGGGGCCGATAATCGGGTCGTAATCGATGGGCCAGCGCGTAGTGCCCGCTTGTTTACCTCGAGGCTGGGTCCACGTGAGGCTGTCAGTGACACGCAGCGTCACGGTATTGGTGCCCGGTTTGACCAGGTGCTTGATGTCAAAATGAAAGGGCGCATAGCCGCCGGTATGCGCGCCCGCTAATTCGCCATTAACATAGACCTGGGTGCGGTGATCGCAGGCGCCCAGATGAATCAATAATTGCGGTTCATGCCAGTGGGTGGGTAGCTCGAACTCCCGAGCGTACCAGACGATGTCGCAGGGTGTTAGATGGGATGCGCCCGAGGCGCTCGCATTCATGGTGAAAGGGACTTGGATAGTGGCTTCGTAGTCATGGTGCTGGTACCACTTTTGGACCAGACCCACATTCTTTGGATCAGTACCGAAGCGCCATTCGCCGTTGAGATTGAGCCAGTCGAGTCTTTGCAGTAGTGGTCTTGGGTATTCTGGACGCGGAATAGTCACCATGGGTCTCCGTCGGGTCAAGGGCCGAATGTCAGTCAATAGAGTCAATACTTAAGCGCAATCCTAAGTGAAAACTTAATTTACGCGGGCGCTGGTTAAACCTGTAACAATCGAGCCTTTCATATTTTGATGACCTATAGAACGCTAACCCCGTGGTGATGTCAATTCTGCACTGGCCACTGTTTTTGTCGAGATCTTGATCATAAGCAGTTTTGGTTGGTGAGCTTAAAGGTAATGTTAGTCAGTATCGGCAAGCGCTTGCACCACAAGCGTGGCCGAGTCTATTCCAAACCTAGTCGCGTAGTGGGCGGCCCTCGGTGTGTGGCGGGTCAAGTTGACATAAGGTCAAGGCTCAGACCGCAATTGAACTTTTTCTAGGGATGAGCGTTTTTTAGTCATGTTATGGGCGTCTTCCCAGTGGTTGGATTGAACGTGTTGATCTACATGAAAAAAATCAACTGATGAGTAGTCATGTGTGTTCACGAGGTGTCTGGCTCGCGTTATTAATGACGCCTGGCTGGGCGCTGGGCGCTGATTTGAATTGCCATGCTGCCTCAACCTATGTTGGCTATGAACCGGCGTTACCGGGTTATGACTTTACTGCCAGGCTGCAACGCTGGGGTGATGATATAGACCGTATTAAAGCGGGCCATAAAAAAACGGTCAGAAAAATATATATCAATACCCTGCCAATATTTGACCCCGCTAATGCGCAGGAAAACTTTGCGCTCTATCGATGGGCCAATAGAGTGCACAGGTACACGCGGCCCGCTGTCATCGAGCGGTTGTTGCTATTCTCGATCGGCGAGGAAGTTAATGATCATCTGCTGGATGAATCCGAACGGTTACTGCGTCAGGAAAATTATATCGCTGATTCAGCGATCAGGGTGGTTCGGGATTGCCAGAATGAAGTGGACCTGGAGGTGGTCACCCACGAGGTCTGGACCCTGACGCCCGAGATATCCTTGAAGTCTAGCGGCGGTGACACCTCTGGGTCACTGGGTTTTCGAGACTCCAATTTTCTCGGCTCAGGCAAGAGTATCGGATTGGGGGTGAAGAAGGAGCCAGACCGAAATAAGCTGCAATTTCATTACAATGACCCGTATTTTCAAGGTGAACGTCTCAATCTTTCGGTTCGGGTTGAGAAGTACTCCGACGGTTATCATCGCTCCGTCGATATCGGCTTGCCGTTCTACGCGCTGGATACACGGCGGAGTTGGGGGGTTCGAATGGCGGAGTCGCAGTCTACTCAAAGCCGCTATGTAGATTCGGTCAAAGTCAGTGCCTTGCAAGTGCAGGATCAGGCGGTAAGCACCTATTTTGGTCTATCCGCAGGCTTGATCGATGAGCAGGTCGCACGTTATTTATTCGGCTTGCAGCTAGAAAAACAGCACTACGCCATCCTGCCAGATGAAATTGTGCCTGCAAGAGTACCCGATGATCTGAATCTGGCTTATCCCTTTGTCGAGTACCAACAGGTCCAAGACGACTACAAAATCGGCTTCAACATCAATCAGATTAAGCGATCTGAAGATATTCACCTGGGCCGTGACTTGCGCGCCCGCCTGGGTTACTCGCCTCAGGGTGGGCAGGTGATTTTGCAGGGGGTCTGGGCTGACACTTGGTTGTCGAGAGACAAAATGCTGCTGCAGTCGAACCTAGGCTGGCGCGGGCGCTGGGATATTAACCGTCACGTAATTGAAGACGGTGAACTGAATCTGGCATTGAAATTTCATCGTGGTCAGACCAAGAATCGAAGCCTGTTTATGGCGATGGAGATATCCATGCTGAAAAATCCGCTGGATCAGGATGCGTTGACATTGGGCGGTGACAAGGGTTTGCGAGGCTATCGCAGCAACTATTTATCTGGCGACAGTTTGATCTTGTTGACGATGGAGGAGCGCGTGTTTACCCAGTATGAGCCTTTCGGTCTGTTCAATCTCGGCTTTGCCGCATTCGCTGATGTGGGGCGAGCATGGTTTCGAGAGGTTGACGTGGATAAGGATGGTTGGAAGGCTGATGTGGGTTTTGGCCTACGGCTGCTGCCGAGCAAGTCTGATAAAGGCCAAGTGATTCACTTGGATGTGGCATTTCCAGTCAACGATCGAAACAGTGGTCGCGCGATGTTGGTGTCTGTGGAGATGAAGAAGACATTATAGACCCGATCGATTGTTGGGTCAGTACCTGAAGCGGTTCCAGCGGTATAGTCCATAGATGAAGATGATGGCAATGCCATGGACCCACCACAGCCCAAGAGCAAGAGGAATTGTGCCCTTCTCCAGTCCAGAGCGCGCGGCAGCCAGACTCATGATATAAATCAGACAAACGATTAATCCAGGAATTAGACGGTTAAGACGTCCTTCTCGAGGATTGACCTTGCTTAAGGGGATGGCCATCAAGGCGATGAGTGGAATGATAATGATCATGGCCAGTCGCCAATGCAGCTCCGCCGCATAGGCTCGGTTCTGCAAATTGTTCAGTAACTCGCTCAGGGTCAAGGCCGAATTGCGTCGCTCCGCTTGAGCCACTTTACGTTCCGGCAGAAGTTGACCGAACTCTTCAAACTCAATGACTTGGTAGTCGTTTTGGCCCGGTGTGCCACGATACCTTGCACCCTGTTCAAGCACGAGGAACCGGTTACCCGCTTTGTCGACCACCGAACGGCCTTGCTCGGCAACCGTGATAATTGCCTTTGTGGGGTCGCTGCTAGCCACTTCGCTCATAAAGACACCTTGAAGAACATTGCCATCGATGATGTCTTCGCTATAAGTCACTCGGTTGCCCGAACGTAGAGCCTGAAATCGGCCAGGCGCCAGGGTCGCAAATTCAGTAATGGTCTGCTGGGAGGTGAACAGTGCTTCCACCTGGGATTCAGAGATAGGTTTGAGCCAAAGGGACAAGACGCCGCTGGTGATGGCGACCCCACCGGCCAACACTAAGGTCATGCGCATCAGCTGGCCGGAACCGAAGCCGCTCATGGATAGCACCACCATTTCGCTGTCGGCGTGCAGGCGCCCGTAAGTCAACATTAAGGCCAGGAAAAAGCTCACCGGTAGCACCAGTTCGAGAAAACCGGGTAGCTTGAAAAAAATCAAAGGGAACAAGACTTCCTTAGTAATATCGCCTCGCGCTGCTTCTGCCAGGTAGCCATTAAAGCGCCAGGCAATGGCAATCACCAAAATCAACAAGGCCAGGGCAAGCAAGCTCCCATAGACTTCTTTGGCGAAATAACGATACAGGATCATCGGTAGAGCCTTAAATTTATCAAGCGGTTTGAGCAAAGCAGTTTAATCACGCGCTTTGATCGCAAGTGTTAGTCGTGAGTATCAGTTATGGTCTTCAACCCCGGATTTCAGTAATCGGTTGTTCAGGTGCTCTGGTTGTCGCAGGCAACAAACCGGCGGCGAGAACAATATTGATTGCCCAAATGATAAGTCCGGTCCAGATACCATGAGAGAAGAAGTGTACACCACGGATAGTCTGAGAAACACTAAACAGGACGCCAAGTCCGATAGCCGCGATTAAGCAGGGCAGGGCCCAGCGCGGTTCATAAACGCGGGCTGCATAAAAAAACCCGAGGAAACAAAAACCAGTAGACGCGTGCCCGGAAGGCCAACACCGGCCTGGTGGCTGGTTGCTCGGTTGAAAATCAAACAATTCCACCCGCTGAAATTGACCGCCATATTCCAGCAGTAGATTGGGGCAGTAGATATCGCTGGAATACTTGATGATGGCGATGGTGGCAGTGCTAAGGAACATTGAGATGAACATAAAAACCAGGGGCGGCCGCCAACGAGGTTTGTTCGCGAGCCCGCTCCAAGCCAAGCCAGCGAGAATCAACAAGGCGCTGATATAGGCGATATTGCGAGCCCAGTCATGCAGCACCCGCTTGAACAAAAAACTGTCATTCAAGTTAAAGGCTCGGCTGTGACTGTCAAACAACCAGTCGCTGATCCAGTGATCCATGGGTGTGCGTTCGACCAGTGCTAGTAATATCAGCATAGAAGCGGCAGGCCAGGCCAATGTGTAGAGCTGGGTTAATCGCGTATCAATTATCACTGGGTACCGTTTTTTTGGAATTGGATGGTCAGTCACGGTGGACGTGTTCGTAGTTTACCCCACAGGTCATTATGCACCCAGTGTTCTGCGGTGTGCGGCTAGGTATCGAACTGCGCCTCGAGTTTAAGGCGGCTGATGTCTGGTTTGAGCTTTGCGAGATCCGCCTTACGTTCAGCCGGGTCGAGAAGATCGCTGCCAGGAAATGCGAGCGACAGGCCGCTCGTGTCCGGTGAAATCTGTGGTCTGTCATCTTGGCTGGTGTCGAGAATCGTGCCGAGTTCGTCAATCACGAAGTTAGGTGCCGGCAGTTTTTCGACTGCGGCTGTTGCCGGGATCAAGGGCGAGCCATCATTTTCAAGAACGCTCAGCCCGCGGATATCAACAGTTACTGGTGTCTGTTTGCGAGGCGGTGCCAGGGGCGAATGATCGTGTTCGGCAAGAGCGATTTTGCTGATGTCGACCTGGACCGGTTCGCGGGCTGGCGCAGGATCGAATAAATTACCCTCGTTAGGTGCCAAGCTAAAATCAGCAAAAAGGTTTGTGGGGCTGGCTTGCTGCTGTGGCTTGCCGGCAGGTGCTGGATCACTGGCTACTGGTTCGGCTGGCGCGGTCACTGTCTTTAGCACCTTGATGCTCACATCGGCGCCAATTTTTCTCAGTGCATGGCCATATCTCAAGGCCTCCTGTTTGTCTGAAGTCCGTTTGATAACGACCTGTTTGCCCGAGAACAGGCTAGCCATTTTTGTGGCATCGACCTTGAGCATCTTGGCGATATGAGCTTTGACCGAGACGAGCGCAAAACCTTCCACAATGCCGCCGCTGAATATTACTGCATAAGTGATCGCATCCATACGCTGATGTCCTGTGGGGAATGAACAAAGGGTAATTGAAGCGTTGGAGGATTAACAGTCCCGCTGGGCGCGTAGAACAGTCCGCACAGGACTCAGCCAGGGTTTGAAACTCGTGGCTGCGTGGCCATTAACCGGCGAAATGGTTCAGGCTGTTGTCGCGAGTCTGGCAAAGCTGGCACAAGCTGCAGAGCAGGGCTGCGCGACGACATTTCTGCTCGTATTCAGCGAGACGCTGAGATCTATCCCGTGGGGCATCATTGATACGTGACCCTATCGCCATCCAACGAGCCTGGCACCTAAAGTTGAGTCAGGCTGGGGCAGTAGCAAGGACCTGTGACGGCAGATTGCTTTTTGGGTCATGAATAGGGATTATGCCTCGCGTCCATGAGTCAGAAGCAGGAGACATCAGGTTGGAAGCGTTCACCTATTTATCTCGAATCGATCAATGGCCGATCCAGGCCTATTCCTGGCCGGTGGATGGAGCGCGGGCAACTATCGTCATTGCCCACGGTATGGCCGAGCACGCTCGGCGCTACGAACGCCTGATAGTGCAACTCAATCGCGCGGGCCTGAATGTTCTGGCGATGGATCACCGAGCGCACGGTCAAACCAGCGGGCCTGGAGGGCTTGGAGATTTTGGCGTGGGTGGTTGGGATGCCCTGGTTGCAGATCTGGATCTGTTGGTTGATCGAGCCGTTGCTAGCGGTTTGCCGGTGATTCTTCTGGCCCATAGTATGGGCGCGGCAGCGGCCCAACAGTACGCCCCCACCGGTTCTAAAAAGTTGGCGGCGCTGGTTTTATCCGGGACCACCCTGCGCCGGCCAGGAGCTCCCCTTCCTGACTACAACGCAGCTTTTGTTGCCCGTACAGGTTATGAATGGCTGAGTCGGGACGAGGCTGAGGTTGATCACTATGTGGCCGATCCGTTGTGCGGATTTGAGGGTCAGGTAGTGATTAACGGCATGGATCGAGCTGATCCGCGGCGCATTGATCCGGCCTTGTTAGCGACCATTCACTCAGACCTGCCAGTCTTGTTGATTGCCGGGGATGCCGATCCCGTTAACGAGCAACTCCAGGGTTTGCGATTGCTTGAACAACTGTGGCGTGCCGCGGGCGTCAAGCAGATTGATACCCACTACTACGCCGAGGGCCGACATGAAATGTTTAACGAAACGAATCGGGATCAGGTGACTCAGGATCTTTTGGCCTGGATTGATGCGCTGTTGCGTTGACCAGTCGGACTTTTTGTGGCGAGTTCAGTTCTAGCGAATGCAGAAAATGCTAGCTGATGACGATTTGATTGCGGCCGTTTTTCTTGGCTTTGTACAGGGCTTCATCCGCCAGTTTTAAGACCTCTTCCGGGGTCTGACCTCGCAGGTCACGCTCGGCGACGCCGACGCTGATGGTGACATGGACTTTTTTGTTCGCCTTATGGTACGAACCGCGTTGGCGACCGCCTTTGGCGAGTTCGTCGTCAGCCTCTTCAACGCGCTCATGCTCACGAATCACCATCGCATACGCCGCAATCGACTTGCGTACCTGCTCAAGGGAATAGGCGGCATCTGCTTTGTCCTTGCCATTGAAGATGACAGCGAATTCTTCGCCACCATAGCGGAACGCCCTGCCGCCGCCCCTGACCTTATTGATTTGGCTGGCAACCATCTGCAGTACCTGGTCACCCACATCGTGGCCGTGGGTATCATTGAATTTTTTGAAGTGATCGATATCGAGCATCGCCAGGCTGTAACGCTGGCCAACCGCCAAGAGCTGCTCATTGAAAGCTCTGCGCTGCGGCAGGGTCGTGAGTTCATCGCGGTAGGCCATATTGTGAGAATCGCGGAGCAGGCCTATACAAATCAGTGCCAGGCTGGCGAGCATATAGGCGTCGACGATGAGGGTCTCTGGCCGGCTTAGAATCAGCAGATAATAACCCGCGGCGGCACCTAGCAAGGCGAACGCAACGGGTGTATAAAATTGCCAGCTGGTAATGATGATGATTAAGCCGGCAAGCCCCAGCAGCACAAATTCAAGCTGAGTTATAGGCGCGAGCATGGCGCTGAGGCCCGCACTCCAGGTAGCGATTGTCGTCACTGGGCCGCCACCGGCGGGTAGCGTGACGATGTGGGTCTTGTCCGCCAGCTGTAAGCCTGAGGCAACGAGATCATTCAAATTGAATTGCAGCCAGGCATCGATTAGCCGCACGTCATGGGTCGCGAACCAGGCGAGGATGCCAGCCTGGGAGCCGAGAATAACCAAGCGTAGGTAGCCATGCAGTGTGAATAGGCCGCGCTCACTATAACAACTGATGATGGCAAGGTTCACGGGCGTCAGTCCATAGACCACAAATTGCCAGAGCGGTGCTTCAGTCCCGAAGTAGCGAAAAATGAAAAAGCCACCGACGAGCGCCAGCGTGTACAAAGCAACTCTGCTGCGATTAAAAGCGATGGCCAAAATCAGAGCAATCAAAGCGGCCCAGTAGGGTCCTGTCGCAAAAATGTCACTCACTGAAGCGGGCAAAGACGTGAAGTAAGGTGCGCCGAGAAATGTCAGGGCGAGCACAATCACGGGCAGTGACAGTGGTTGGATGAGCCTTTCTAGCCAGTTAGGCAAAGGTTGTCTCGAGAAACTGCTGGAATTCGTCGATGGTCCAGTCGGTTCGGTGTGGGCCACTGAGGTGACCCGTGAAAACGTGTGACGCGGCATCGCCATCAAGGGTCACGGGTATGGTTTTCTTATTGTCCGAGCCCCATTGGTTCAGGGCTTTGATAGCAGCTGCCGGATCGATAGTGGGGTCGTTGCGTAAATACATCATGGCCAAGGGGATCTTGAAGGTATTCAAGTTCTGCCGCCTAGCCCAGTCCACCATTTTCTGCATCTCAATCAGCGCCAAGGTGGAATAGCGGTTGGTCCAAAATTGACCGTGCTCCTCAGTTTCTGGCTCCCACTCGTGAAACTTCCCCAAGACTAACGGCACCCAGTGGGGCGCCCAGGGCCAGGTCAACAGAAATCCCATTGGATTACGGATTTTGAAATTTGGCGCCATTAAGAGCATTGCTTGCACCTTCTCGGCAACGCCGGGCTGTGCGGCGAGCCAGACAGACAGGGGTGCACCAGTAGAAGTGGCAACGATGACGACGCGATCACCCAGGCGTGTTGCGATTTCCCAGGCGTCGACCATGCTTTGTAGCCAGCCCTCAGCTTCCTTAAGCATGCCGTGCTGACCGACGCCGTGACCCTCGAGCCGTGCATCAAAAATATTCGCCCCATATAAAGCCGCCAGACGTTCGGTCACAGGTGCTGTTTCTTGCCGTGAAGCAGAGAAGCCGTGGATGTAAAGAAAGCACAAGGGTGTTTTGGCGGGTGTTTCCGGGTCATTCCAGAGGATTCTGGCCTCAGCACCGTCGATAATGTTCGCGACTCTGGCCTCGCTGCCGATCAGCCAATTCTCAAGGTCGATACCCATCAAGTCTGGCGGCACCCTAACAACGGGCGCGCGTGCGTCCAGGCGTGGCCTTGGGCCCAAAATGAAGCACAAGAGCAGCGTTAACAATACGGCAGCAAGGGTGTAGAAAATTTCCATGGACTGATGGTACGGGGTTGCTGCGGTGAAGACAATCTGTCTGAGACCGAGCATCAGACCTGGCTGATGCTCGGCACATTTTCGGCTATACTGCTGAGCGGTTCGAGACCGCGCGGGTCGATGCGCGCGAAGCCTTTTTCAGGACTGCAGGTCGACGGTTTTTTTTAGCACTGTCGGCCTGAATCCCTAACCCCAGGACATCATCATGACAGACTATCGGGCACCCACCGCAGATATGCTATTTGCGCTTAATCATTTGGCTGAGCTACCCCAGGTGTGCGCGCTGCCAGCCTTTACCGAAGCGTCGCCGGTCTTGGTGGCATCTGTGTTGGAAGAAGCTGCCCGATTTGCCGGTGATATTTTGGCGCCGCTGAACACGGTCGGCGATTTGATCGGTACTCGCGTGGTGGGCGACCAAGTCAGAGAATCCAGCGGTTTCGCCGAAGCTTATGTGCAATTTACGACCAATGGCTGGCCGGCGCTACCCTGTAATCCTGAGTTCGGTGGTATGGGCCTGCCTGAGTGCGTGGGGCTGGCGACGATGGAGATGTGGTCGGCGGCGAATGTCAGCTTTGCCTTGTGCCCAATGTTGGGTCAAGGGGCGATTGAGGCAATCGAGCATCATGCCAGTGAGGCGCTGAAGGCGTGCTATCTGCCGAAAATGATCAGTGGCGAATGGACGGGTACCATGAATTTGACGGAATCGCAGGCTGGTTCAGATTTGTCGTCAGTACAGACGAAAGCCGTTCCCCATCTTGATCACTACAAGCTGTTCGGTACCAAGATTTTTATCACCTGGGGCGACCACAGCATGACTAACAATGTTGTGCATCTGGTGCTGGCACGACTCGAGGGTGCCCCGGAGGGCGTCAAGGGTATTTCGTTGTTTTTGGTGCCGAAATACCTGGTTAATGATGATGGTGAACCCGGCGCCCGGAATGATGTTTATGCGCGTTCCGTCGAGCACAAGATGGGTATCCACGGCAGTCCCACCTGCGTCATGGCGTTCGGCGAAAAAGGTGGAGCCCTGGGTTATCTGGTGGGTGAAGCCAATATGGGGCTGAGCTATATGTTTACTATGATGAATCACGCCCGGCTGAATGTGGGTGTTCAGGGTGTCGCGTTATCGGACCGCGCTTACCAGCAGGCGGTACACTATGCTCGCGACCGAATGCAGGGTCAGGCGCCAGGCATGCCAGGCAAAAGCGCCATCATTCATCATCCGGATGTTCGGCGCATGCTCATGCTCATGCGGGCCTTGAGTGAAGCATCCCGAGCGCTATGTTATGTCACATCCGCGGCCTTTGATCATGGTCATAAAGCCCTGGATCCGGAAGTACGAGCCAGTGCTATGCGGCGCGCCGAGTTGCTGACGCCGATCTCCAAGGCCTGGTCAACTGAGGTCTCCCAGGAGGTCACCTCGCTGGGTGTTCAGGTCCACGGGGGCATGGGTTTCATAGAGGAAACAGGCGCGGCCCAGTTGATGCGCGACGCGCGGATTACCACGATCTATGAGGGTACTACAGGCATCCAGGCCCTGGATCTCATCGGCCGCAAGGTGATTCGAGACCAGGGTGCGGCACTACTCAGTCTGCTGGAAGAAGTTGATGAGACAGCGGTTGCACTGGCAACTGATTTTCCCGCGATGGCGGCGAGCCTGACGGCTGCCTCAACAGAGTTCAGGCAAGCCACGAGCTTTGTCTTGATCCATGCTGGTGATCATGAACACCTGGCCAGTGCCGTGGCTTATAACTATTTAATGGGTGCTGGAACAGTTATCGCAGGTTGGCTGATGGCCAGGTCGGCCTTGATAGCCGCATCGCTGCGTCATGAAGATGAAGCGTTTTATAGCGCGAAAATCACCACGGCAACATTTTATTTTGATCAGATCATGCCTCGGGCCCAGGCTCATTTCAGTAGTGTCAGCGTGGCTGCAACGACTATGATGGACTTGACGGTGGAACAGTTCTAGCTGGGGAGTTGCCTCTCGGTGTTTCGCTGAGCGAAACGCCTGCCGGCATTCGTGTTTTGCACCTATGGCGCAAAGCCACGAATTAGTTGACGTCCACAAGCAGCAGTGTCAGACCGGAATGGGGGTGCTATAGTAGTTTGCTATCGCCAAGTTCGGCGCTTTTTGGAGTTACTTTGTGCTCTCTTTGGAAGATATCCAACAGCGCCTCGCAGCCTATCTGTCACAGCAATGGCAGACCCCGGTCGAAGTCCAATCGATCAAGCAGGTTTTTGGCGGCGCATCTCGTGATACCTACCGCCTGCGTGTCACCTCTTCGCTAGGCGAACGTGGGCTGATTGTCCGCTGTGATCCTTCAAGCAGCCTGATCGACACAGAACGGGCGCTCGAGTATGGCGCTTATCTCGCGATTTACCCCACGGCTATCCCGGTACCCGAGGCGCTATATCTGGAAAATGATCCAGTCTGGCTGGAGCAACCCTTCAGTATTATGGCTGAAATTGATAGTGGCATCAGTGCTGTCGCAGACTTGACCGCCGCTCAACGGGCCAACATCGGCCAGCAAAAATGGCATATTCTCGGTCGCCTTGCGGCGCTGGATCCCGTTGAGTTGGGCTTCGATAAGCTCACGGCAGTGCCGGTGCCCATGAACTGTGCCAGTGAGCAATTGGCCTACTGGGCGAAAGTGATTGCCGATGATGCCATGCACCCACAGCCGATAGCCGCTGCCGCTATTCGTTGGCTGCGACGTAACTTGCCGCCACCGCCGCAAAAGCTGGCGGTAGTGCATGGTGATTACCGCAGTGGTAACTTTTTGTTTGAGCCTGATGGCGCCATTACCGCTATTCTGGACTGGGAGATGTGCCACATCGGCGACCCGCTGGAGGATCTTGCCTGGAGTCTGGATCCCCTGTGGTGCTGGGAGTCGCCAGCGTTAGCGGGGCGTTTGCTACCGCCCTCTGAGGCTATTGCGATTTGGGAAAAAAGTAGTGGCCTGAGCGTCGATCCACAGCACTTCAAGTGGTGGCGGATATTCGCATCATTGAAGGGTCTGGCCATCTGGATTTCTTCAACTGAAAACTTTCAAAATGGCGAGAGCCAGGCGTCCATCTTGGCGCTGGCTGGCTGGATGATGACTGATCGACAGAACCGTATTCTCCTCGATTACCTGTCGGTGCATTCCAAACATGAATTCGGTGGTGACCTATGATTCCGTATGCAGATCAAGCGCTGAGCCTGCTTGCGCGCCGCTTAATCACAGCCCTGGTGCCCGATCTGAAATCAGATTACGCGCAAGCCGATGGTATGCTGACGGGTCAGTTAATGACGGTGCTGGCTGCCGAGTTGGGCTATGGCATCGAACGACGCATGCAAGATATCCGCGCCATGCAAGACTTGTTTGCCGCGACCGCATTACAGCTGGGTGATGAGCCGCTGGCTCAAGATCTAGTACATTTGTCGCAGCTCAAGCCTGCGTCATTGACACTCAAAGATGTTGATGCAGCTCACGATGAACTAACAGTGGCCTTGCTGGCTCTGCATGAGCGAGTTGACTTGCCAGCACCGGAGGCTGACAGAGACAAGCTGCAAGCCATCAACGGCATGATCTGGGCTTACCTTGAGAGTCATGCGGCTAGGCATCAAATCCCGGATTGATTGGCTGTGTTGCTCAACCGGGTTTTTCGGCAATAGTGATCGATCGTCGAGGCGCCGGATACCCCTCGAATGTCTTGTTGGGGTCGGCGGGGTCGAGGAAGTCTTCAAGTGAATGAAATGTCATCCAGTCCGTTCGCCGCTGTTCTAAAATACTGGTTTGATCAACGTCAACAGTTCGAATATTGACAAATCCAGCCCGTTTCAACCACGTTTCAAGCATCGGCACAGCGGGTAAAAACCATACATTAGACATCTTCGCGTAGCGGTCTGCGGGCACCAACACGGTGTGTTCGTCTCCGGGCACGACCAGCGTTTCCAAGACCAGTTCGCCACCGGGTCGTAAGAATCCACCCAGTTCGGTCAGATGGTCAATGGGTGAACGGCGATGGTACAGCACGCCCAAAGAGAACACCGTGTCGAATAAATTGAACGCGGGTAGATGTTCGCTCCGCAAGGGCAGTAGATGGATTGGCAAAGCCGGCACATATTGCTTAGCGATATGGAACTGATAGAGGAATAGTCGAGTGGGATCGATGCCGAGCGCTAGCGCAGCGCCTTCGTCCGCCATTCTGAACAGATGGTAGCCATTGCCGCAACCGATATCGAGCACCGTGCGACCCTTGACTGGCGTGATATGTGGCCGCAGCCTTTGCCATTTCCAGTCAGAGTGCCACTCCGTATCGATATCGACGCCGAACAACTGCCATGGTCCCTTGCGCCAAGGTGAAAATTGTTGGAGCTGCGCTTGTAGCCTTGCTACTGAGTCGTCTTCAGACAAGCCTGGCAGAGACAAGTCGGCAGCGATACCAATGCGGACGCCATCGGGGCCCAGTGAATAAGTGCTGGGCTCTACCGCTGGCAGCTTAGCAAAGGCGTCATCCCACTCGGCCTGCCTGCCATGTTTGCGGTCAGCGTATTCTCGCTGTAATGCCGCTGCAAGTGCGTGGTGGTGCTTTGCCAGATTGCCGACTTGAGTCGTGTGCAGGGCAGTTGCCGAGAAAAACCGCTCGGTCAGCGTATCAATATCAGTCATAACAACTCAGGTATTTGGCTCAATGGGGACACTATCAATAATCTCGATGTGCTCAATTAACATGTCGAAAGCCGCAAATGACTGACTGATCATACGCAGCAGGAAGTATTCTGCGATAAAAAAAATATTCCGTTGGACCCACAGTGAGACAACGATCAGCACCAGTGGAGTCGCATATTCTGCGGGTAAGACGGCGGCTAGTATCGCGCCAGCGATGCTGGCGAGAGTCCCTTTTAGAAAGCTGCCCTTGTCACCGGTCAGGCCGGCGATTATCGTCCAGAAAATGCCCAGTAATGGCACCATAATGGTTGCTGCCCAGCCAGAGTCGATGATGAAATAAATGGCCGCGATTAAAAACAATAATGGTGCCGTAATGACACCGATCCATATGATCAATTTGGAGATGAGCGCCGATTGCCCGGTCGCCTGTTTGATCGCGTGATTCGAGGTTCGTAGAAAAAAATTACGAGCGACCTGGCGAGGCACCACAAGGTGTGCCTGTCCGGCCTGAAGGCGGGGCAACAGGCTGATATATTCTTGTTCGCTGATAAAATGTTGCATGTCATTTGATCGCGAGAAACGCAGCAAAGTTCAAGCAGCGCAGGGTCATCTGGGCTGAACTGAAGCCAGCTTCCGCTAAACGATCAAGATGCTCGCTTTCGGTATTTGGGATTAGAACATTCTCGAGTGCGGCACGTTTTTGAGCGATTTCCAGGTCACTATAACCGTGATATCGCTTAAAATTGTGATGCAATTCCGTCATGTTCTGTTGCATCTGGGGATCGACGAAGCGAATTTTTTCCGCAAGAATCAAGGCGCCGCCTGGCAGCATATTGCTGGCGATGTGTCTGAGCAAGCTGCTGCGCTGGTCATCTTTGATGAACTGCAGTGTATAGTTCAGAACCACAACTGACGCATTGCTGATCTCGGTTGCTTGCATAGATTCCTCCCTGATTTCTATGCTGGCCTGGCTATGGTCGCGAGCGACATTCGTGCGGCAACGTTCAACCATGGCACTTGAATTGTCAACGCCGATGACGTGGCAAGTCGCTGGCGAGTGCTGGCGTATTTTTAATGTCGAGGCGCCGAGTGAACAACCCAGGTCATAACAGTTTGAGTTGGGCTGGGCATATTGTTCTGCCAACAGGCCTATCATGTCCAGCATCAATGGATAGCCGGGCACAGAGCGATTGATCATGTTTTCGAAAACATCTGCTACCTGACCATCGAAGGTGAATGCCTCGACCCGAGCCTGAGGCTTAGCGTATACCGTGTCTTTATTCATGCAATTGTGCCGTTAGAGTTGTGCTACTCAAATAGTGCCAGTTAAGTTGCGCTGAAAACCTGGCCCAGATTATAAGGTCGGTAGAATGTTACGCTAATTTTCACCTGCCGTCAGAAGCAGACTTGATTTGCGAACCCGGCACGATACTATTACTGGCATGCGTGGAGCCTATTCATGAGTGTTAGCATTCTCAAGATCAACGCGGCGGGTCGGGCCATTGAATGGGTGAGCTGGCAAGCAGCGGTTGGCCTGCACGCCCGGAATTTAGTCAGCTGGACCTATGGCGAGGAAGTCATGGCCGTCAAGGGTGGTTATTGTCGGCAGACGGGCCTTCAGTCGAAGCTGACGTTGAATAGTATCATCGCCTGCCGCGGCAAGGTCGTTGACCCGGGACGTAGCCACCCGCCGCTGACCAATCAAGCACTGTTTCGTCGCGATCAAAATGTTTGCTTGTATTGCGGTCTATTCTGTCCGGATGCTGAATTGAGCCGTGATCATGTTAAGCCCTTGTCCAGGGGCGGACTGGACTGCTGGACCAACGTCGTTTCGGCCTGTAGGCGCTGTAATACACGCAAAGGCAATACTGAGATTGAGGCCTTAGGCGTTCAACTCCTGGCCTTGCCTTATATGCCGAACCATGCAGAGTACCTGGCACTGTCTCACAGTGGGCGAATCCTGGGAGATCAGATGCAGTTTCTGAAGCGTCAGTTTCCTTCGCAAAGTCGGCTTTTACCGGAAAATCAGCACACTCTGCGCAATCGGCGGATAAACCCGCGCTTGCCAGGTTAGTGACCCGTTACTATTTGATGATGCCATGTTCGCGAAGCTTCGCCTGCTGTTCAGCGCTGATACCAATCTCCGCCAATAATTCCTGTGTGTGTTCGCCGTGCAATGGCGCACCGTAACGCATCTCAGGCACCGAGCCACTGAAGCGTGCGGCGGGTCGAGTTTGTCGAATGTTGCCGGCGATAGGGTGCTCTGCCTCGAATATCAGATTGCTAGCCAGCACCTGGGGATGGTTAATCATATTCTTGCGAGTCAGTACGGGCGCGCAAGGGACACCTGCGGTGTCAAGCACCGACAGCCAATGTGCTGCCGTATTGCCCAGCAAGGCCTCTTGAGTCATATTCAAACGGGCGTCCGCATTGCGATCTCGCTGGGCTGGTGAGTTGAAGCGTTCGTCGGTTAGCCAGTCGGGTTTGTCCAGCACCTGACAAAGCGCAGTCCACTGTTTATTGCTCATGGCCGAGACACTGATGTAATCGGTTTGGGTGGCATAGATCAAGTCGATAAACGTTGCCGCCCGCTGAACACTGACTTCTTTGCCGACGAAGGTTTGGCCGGCCATGTCGGAAGACCACAAAAAAGCCACCACCGCATCCAACATGGAGATCCTGATATGCTGGCCCTCGCCAGTTCTGGCCCGAGACAGTAGCGCGGCGCAGATCGCCTGGGCCGTAGTCATCCCCGTGAGCTTGTCAGGCAGGATGGTTCTGACGAGTCTGGGTCGCTCCTCATCGGAGCCGGCCTGAATCGTCGTTAAACCACTGATTGCCTGAATAATAGGGTCATAGACCGGCTTGTGAGACATAGGGCCCGATTCGCCAAAGCCGCTGATCGAGGCATAGATAATATCGGGTTTGACCTTGCGTACTTCCGCCTCGCCGATACCCAGGCGCTCAACCACACCAGGTCGGAAGTTCTGAATAAACACGTCGGCCGTGGCGGCCAGCTTTAACAGCGCCGCCTTACCCGCTTCGGATTTCAGGTCAAGGCTGATCCCACGCTTGTTGCGATTGTTGTTCAAGAACGTCGCGGTAAACTGCTGTTCGCCGTAGCCGGCACCACGGGCATGATCAGGTGCTGTGACCGACTCGACCTTGATAATATCCGCGCCCTGATCGCCAAGCAGCATGGTCGCGAATGGACCAGAGATCACTGTGGTGAGGTCCAAAATGCGGTAACCGTGAAGGGGGCCTGGCATATAAAGTGTCCTGTACGGGTAATGAATGAAGCGTGAACCGAGTTTACAGCGTCCCTATTTTGATGCAAATGGCGAGACGCGCATTGAGCGAAGGCCGAAATCAATAATAGCTGACATAAAACCGCGACAGGGCTTTGCCAAACGACTCGGAATGAAGGACAATACGCCCGAGCGCGCCTATAGCTCAGCTGGATAGAGTACCAGGCTTCGAACCTGGGTGTCGGGGGTTCGAATCCCTCTGGGCGCACCAATTTAAAGAACACCGAGGTCCCACTACCTGGGTGTCGGGGAGCTACGCGCCCCGGTTCGAATCCCTCTGGGCGCACCATATACAACACGGCTTCGCGCAGCGAAACGTGGTGGCCGGCAGCCAATTCACGAAGTGAAATGGCGAGATACAACGCGGCTTCGCGCAGCGAAACGAGTTGGCCGGCAGCCAATTCACGAAGTGAAATGGCGAGATACAACCCGGCTTCGCGCAGCGAAACGAGTTGGCCGGCAGCCAATTCACGGAGTGAAATGGCGAGAGGCATCACAACATCACAACATCACCCCCCGATAGCACCACCATCCCCCAAAACATAATCAACACGCAGCAGGCCTTTTGCCTGCGATGTCGGGTCCGTTGCTATGCTGGCGCCACGTTAGCTCAGCATTACGGCGTAGTGTCGTGAAAACATTATGGCTTAATCTTAGTGTCAGGCATTAGGCTGAATGATGTCCCTTGCTTTGCACCAAGGGTTTCAATAGTTTCTGAGTTTATTTCAACCGGTGAG
>Ga0206129_10001150_pt1 | contig 36638 bp, 34 predicted proteins | sample Helgoland_Spring_8_FD_148616 | JGI IMG/M metagenome (GOLD analysis project Ga0206129, IMG submission 148616) | Pelagic subsurface seawater microbial communities from Kabeltonne, Helgoland, North Sea - Helgoland_Spring_Bloom_20160502_2 | ecosystem: Environmental > Aquatic > Marine > Epipelagic ...
GGTACTAATGCCATGCTCGCCACTCAGAAATACATTTCCGCAAAACATTATTTTGATATGTTCATTGCAAAAGAATAGGCCTAAAAATTTTCGAAACAAGGACGCAACTTTTATGTTTTTTAAAGTGCCTTCTACACTTAGGTTGATCACTTGAACAAGTGCGAGGGCTACCGTATTTTTTTCGGCATCAGAGATTGAAATATACTTGAATTCAATTTGCGGATTTGATAGCTCAAAAGCTTTCAAAAATGATTTTGAAAAATAGACATTTTTATCTGCGTTCACTTCTTCAAAAACAACAGGGTCTATAAGATCAACAGAAGGGTATAAAGTGGTGATAAAAGAACTCATTTAGTCGTTTGCAGGTTCGGGTTTTTAGAAACCAAATATACACCTAAAAATATTAAAACCGCCGCCACAACCTTAACTGCGTTCAAGCTGTCGCTTCCCATCATAATCGCAAAAACCCCCGCAAAGATAGGTTGTATATACACAAAAGTACTGACGGTTGTGGCGCTCAGTTTTCGCAAGGCGAGCGGGTTCAATAAGTAGGTGGCAAAGGTTGCGCAAACCACTACGAATAAGATTGAAAACCAAATGTAAGGCGTGAAGCTACCCCAGTTAACTGCGGCAAGTTCGTTGTAGCCAAAAGGAAGTACAAAGAAAGTTCCAAACAAAAACAACCATTTAATAAAGGTGTACGGATGGTATTTGTTGGTTAATTTTTTTATCAAAATCAAGTAATAACTATAGGATGCTGCATTGACAAGTACTAATAAATTACCTAATAAAACATTGTCTCCAGAACTGGACGAACGGTTGTAAATACTTAAAATTAAGGCGCCTGAAAGCCCAGCAAAAATCCCCAAAACTTTAATCTTTGTGATTTTTTCTCCTAAAATAATAGCGGATAATACCAAGACGATAATAGGGGTGGTGACCATAATCACAGACCCATTAATAGGGGTGGTGAATTGCAGTCCTTTAAAAAACGCAAGCATGTTAAGTGCCACACCAAAAAAGGCAGCAAGCATGAATTTAGGATAATCTGCTCGATCAATTTTTTCTTTAGGCGCCCAAATACTAAACACCCAAAATAGAACGGCTGCAAGAGAGACTCTAAACAATATAAAGCCGAAGGGCTGCATGTAGCCACCATCGATGACATCGTTGGCAAAGGTAAAAGTGACGCCATAAAAAAGCTGCACCAATATAAGCGCAAAGAGCGCAAACGTATTATTTTTCATTCAAGAGTGCCGTTATTGCGGAGTTGATGACCTTAGAGCTATTTCCAACAAACAGTTGATCATCTAAAACGAGCACGGGTCTTTTTAGGAACGTATAATGTTTTAAAATATAATTTTTATAATCTTCCTCTTGGAGAGCTTTTTCTTTTAAACCTAACTCTTTGTAAAGTTTAGCACGCTTACTAAATAGAGCCTCATAGCTGCCTGACAAAGTTTTTAAGTGTTCTAGTTCCTCAGCCGTCATCGGAGTTTTCTTGATGTCTTGTAGTTCAAAATCTGCCCCTAACTCCAAGTGATTTAAAATTCGTTGACACGTATTACAGCTATTCAAAAAATAGAATTTTTTCATGAGATTCTTTTCTTATTTTTACAAAGAAAATCATTTCTTTACAAAGAACTAAATAAACTTTAAATATTATGGACTGGAATCACAACGTTACACTGCAAAACAGAACACTTCTCTTGAAACTTATTGAAAATTTTTCTTTAGCTCAACTCAATACCGTTCCTAAAGGGTATCGAAATTCCATTTTTTGGAACGTTGCTCACACTATTGTAACACAGCAATTGCTGGTTTATGGGCTGTCCAATCAACCTTTTTTAGTAGATTCTGAATTGGTGAAAACCTACAGGAAAGACACTAAAACCGTCCACGAAGCCACAGAAACAGAGTTGGCGGAAATAAAAACCCTTTTGTTTTCGACTGTTGAGCAAACCAAAATTGATTACGAAAATGATTTTTTTAAAAATTACATGCCCTATACGACTTCTTTAAATGTCACGCTTTCGACTGTTGAGGAAGCGATCAGTTTTAATACATTTCATGAAGGGATCCATCTTGGATACATCTTAGCAATGAAAAATAGCTTATAAATTTTATAAAACTTCCATATCGAAGTTTTGATGCCCAAGGAAATGATTAAATGAACGTCGTTGGTGATCGAAATAAACAAGCGTTGTAGATTCGATAATCCGATTAAGTCTTGGAATTGAGGATACTGAGGACTTAATGGAGGATTTGAAACAGGCCTTAAATCAGCATTTTATGCAATGAATTATATATTTCATTAAATAATCCCCATTAAAACATCATATTCCGAATTCATATCTTAATTATCTCATCGTAATTATCATATACAAAAAAATAGACCATTATTTTTAAAGATATTATATATTTGTACCGTATAATATTTAAATTTTAACACCCCAAACATTTTGATATGGAAGAAATAATTAAAGGTTTTTTAGATTTAGTTAAAGAACGAAATGGCCACGAAGCTGAATTTATTCAAGCCGTAGAAGAGGTTGCAGAAACTGTTCTGCCTTATATCGTTCAACACGATATTTATCACGGCAAAAACATTCTTTTAAGAATGGTGGAACCCGAACGCGCTATTACTTTTAGAGTTAACTGGGTAGATGATAAAGGAGAAATTCAGGTAAATCGTGGGTACCGTGTTCAAATGAATTCTGCGATCGGCCCTTACAAAGGAGGACTTCGATTTCACCCATCGGTTACTATGAGCATTTTGAAATTCTTAGCTTTTGAGCAAGTTTTTAAAAATAGTTTAACCACCCTGCCAATGGGCGGTGGAAAAGGGGGAAGCGATTTTGACCCTAAAGGAAAAAGTGATAATGAAATCATGCGATTTTGCCATGCTTTTATGAGCGAATTGTTTCGTCATATTGGCTCTAACACCGATATCCCCGCAGGCGATATAGGAGTAGGAGGACGCGAAATAGGATTCCTTTTTGGAATGTATAAAAAACTTAGAAACGAATTTACCGGAGTGCTTACTGGAAAAGGAATGACATGGGGAGGCTCGCTCATCCGTCCTGAAGCTACCGGATATGGAACCGTCTATTTTGCAGATAAGATGTTGCAGACGAAAGGGGACAGTTTTAAAGGAAAAACTGTCGTAATTTCTGGATCTGGAAATGTAGCGCAATACGCTGCAGAAAAAACAATTCATTTAGGAGGAAAAGTGATCACGTTATCAGATTCTTCTGGTTACATTGTAGATCATGAGGGTATTGATCCCGACAAACTTACATTTGTAATGACACTTAAAAACGTCAAAAGAGCACGTATAAGTGAATATGTTAAGACCTATCCAAAAGCGACCTTTGTGGCCAACAAAACGCCTTGGGAAGTTAAATGTGACATTGCGTTGCCATGCGCAACTCAAAATGAGTTAAATGAAAATGATGCCGACATGTTGTTGAAAAATGGTTGTATTTGTGTGAGTGAAGGAGCCAATATGCCTTCGACAAAAGCTGCAATTACTAAATTTCATGAAGCAAAGATTTTATTTGCACCAGGAAAAGCATCCAATGCAGGGGGTGTCGCCACTTCTGGACTTGAAATGACACAAAACTCTTTACGCTACAACTGGTCAAGAGCCGAAGTGGATGAAAAGCTAAAAGACATCATGTCTAATATTCATGATGCGTGTATCGAATATGGAAAAGACGAAAAAACAGGGTATATAGATTATGTTAAAGGCGCCAATATTGCAGGCTTTGTAAAAGTAGCTGACGCAATGCTCGCACAAGGCGTGGTGTAATAACTACCAGACCTACGCTCAAAAAGCTTTCATTGATTTGAAAGCTTTTTTTGTTTATGTACAATAATGAGTTCATTTCTCGTTTGTAATAAATATATTTGTACTGACGATTGAAGACAATTCAATTAATTTCTATGCTTTAAATTCAGGATTTTTTATAAATTAAACACGAGATAGTTGAATAAAATTAATATTAATAATTTCGATTTCTTAAGGGTTGTCTTTGCTTTGACGGTGGCATTCGCCCATTTAATTGAATTGAGCGATCTTGAAGTTCTTCAGCCCTATAAGATCTATTTTAACACGCGTTTAGCAATAGATGGCTTTTTTGTTGTTAGTGGTTTTTTAATTGCAAAAAGCTATGAGAACAGTGCGACGATAAAAGAATACATCATCAGAAGAGCAAAACGAATTATCCCGGCCTACGTTGTGGTCATTCTACTTTCTGCACTCCTCTTTAGTTTTATTTCAACAAATTCATTGTATGACTATTTTTCGAACTTTCAATTTTGGAAATATCTTTCAGCTAATTTATCATTTCAAAATTATTTAGAACCCTGCTTGCCAGGGGTGTTTGAAACAAACAAATTTTGCGCGGTCAATGGCGCTTTGTGGACAATTAAAGTTGAAGAAGCCTTTTATCTTTCAGTACCTCTATTTTATTGGTTTGTGAGGGTTAAAAAATTTAATTTTTATGTATTAATTTTAATTGTATATATCTTATCAGTGACCTATTATATGTATTTTCTTTCTATAGATAATTATAGAATTGCGAAACAACTTCCAGGGGCTCTAGCCTTTTTTGCAACAGGAATTGTGTTTTATAAAAACTTTTCACTCTTACACAAATGGAAAGATTATATGATCATTCCATGTATAATTCTATTTGTTTTAGAGCACTATATTTTAAAAACACAACTATTAAAACCAATTGCATTCGGTTTCATGGTTTTTTATATCGCTTATAGCTTTAGGTTTTTAAATAATTTTGGCAAATATGGCGACTTTACTTACGGGATTTATATTTACCATTTCCCTGTGATCCAACTATTTGTAGTTCTAGGTTTATTTAATAAATATTCTCCCCTTATTATTTGCACTTCAGTTTTGATGCTCACATTACTATTAGCTATATTATCGTGGTATTTAATTGAAATCCCCTATTTATCAAAAAGCAGAAGGCTTCGGCAAAAGAAACTAAGATCATAAGATAAGATTTATACAAAAGATTCGTTTCTATTTGTAGATACACAACCATGAATAATATTGACTTTAATAAATTCGTAATTGATATAACTGTATTTAAAAACCCTAAAACGATGTATGCTTAAGAGACTGGTAATTATTATAATTTTTTCATTTCCAATACTTAATTTTTCTCAAGATTTTTCTGAATTTTGGGAAGGTCATTTCTCGTATTTAAATATAATAGAAATTGTAGACGCCACGAATAAAGTCTATGCTGCCGCTGAAAACGCAGTGTTTTCATATGACCCAAGCACCAGTCAACTTGAAACTATAACAACCCTTAATGGCCTTTCAGGAGAGCTCATTACTGCCATACATTACAGTAGCGATTATCAATTACTGTTAATAGGATATCAAAATGGGTTGATCGAAATTTTTAAAGAATCCGAGAACGCCGTTTTAAAAGTTATAGATATAGTAAATAAAACAACCATTCCGCCAAATAACAAAAACATCAACCATTTTAATGAGTTGAATGGACTTGTTTATATTGCTACGGATTATGGAGTGTCTACCTATGATTTAGAAAACTTAGAATTTGGAGACACCTATTATATAGGCTTCAATGGCAGTCAAGCACCCGTGAGTCAAACGGTGATCAAAAACAATGAGATTTATGCTAATTGCGGAGGCAATGGAGGTATTAAATCTGCATCCGTTAACAATCCGAATTTAATAGATTTTCAGCAGTGGACGACTATTGTGACTGGGAACTTCGCGAATTTAATTGCAAACGACACGAATTTAATTGTCACATCTTCGAATGCAGTGACTTCAAAAATAAATGCAGATAATTCGTTAACACAATTATTTGTGAGCGCAACCTTACCCGAGGATTTATACTTTTCTGATGAGTTTCTCATAGAAACACTTTCTCCGAAAGTCAACTTTTATGACACAAATTTTAACTTAGCTCATACGATCGTACCAACAACTGATTTTCCAGCGTCTTATTCTTGTACAATTATATTTGGAAGTCATGTTTTTATTGGAACCAGTAGTAATCCAACCACCGGACGATCAGGTTTTGGAATTTTAAAAACAACCTTAACAAACAGTGAAATATTTGAAGAAATCCATCCCGATGGACCCTTGTTAAACACCCCATTTTCTCTTGAATTAAAAAACAATGATCTGTGGCTCGCCTTTGGAGGGTATGGGTTGTTTTTTGAATGGGACGGTGGACAAAAACGCTCTGGAATAAGTCGGTACAGCCAAAGAGAATGGCTTAATATTCCTTATGATTCTATAAGTTCAGAGGTAGGGTCTCCTGACTTTTTATCTCACATTGCCATTAATCCTTTTGACACAGAACAGGTCTTTATAAGCTCCTATTATTCGGGTTTAATAGAAATTAATAACCAAGAGATTGTTGATGTTTATAACGAAAATAATAGTAGTATTGAATCATTTTCATCACCACGCTATTTGACATCAGCAAGCAAATTTGATGACAATGGTGCTTTATGGGTCGCTAACGGAAGAGTACAAAAACCTTTAAATAAATTTGAAAACAATCAATGGACTTCCTATGATTTCACTTCTATAATACCCCAAGCAATCGGAGGTGAACTTGGCTTTAGCGATATTGCTATTGGATCTGATGGAACCAAATGGATTGGAGGTTATAAATCTGGTTTGATTGGTTTCAATGAAGATGGAATGTTATTAAAAAACATAAACGACAAAGATGTTGCCAACCTTCCTTCAGCCGCAGTAAAAGCGTTAGCTCTAGATAAAAACAATGTACTCTGGATTGGCACTTATAGAGGACTCAGAGTTCTGTATAATACTTCCAATTTTTTCAGTGAAGAAGTTGTGAGAACGGAACCTATTATTATCCTTGAAGACGGCCTTCCACAAGAACTATTAGCACAACAGTTTATCTCAGATATCATCGTGGATGGATCTAACAATAAATGGATTTCCACAGCAGATGCGGGGGTATTTTACGTGTCTTCAGATGGGCAAAAAACCATTCATCATTTCACCAAAGACAACTCTCCACTACCGTCAAATGGAGTAAATGCCATGGCGTTAGATTCCGAAAATGGGATTGTCTATTTTGGAACCACTCGTGGCTTGGTTGCTTTTACTACGGGCGGCTCAAGTACTGCAGAATCACTCGAAGATGTATATGTCTACCCGAACCCTGTAAGGCCTGGATTTAATATGGCAGAGGATAAAATTAAAATTAAAAATATAAGTGATAATGTCAACATTAAAATAACAGATATTGAAGGTAATTTGGTTGCCGAAGCACAATCCAATGTTAATTTAAGGTATAAAAATTACAACTTAGAAATTGATGGCGGAACCGCCTATTGGAATGGTAAAAATTTAGCAAATAATACAGTCGCTTCAGGAGTATATTTAGTGCTTTTTTCTGATTTTGATACACTTGAAACGAACGTTTCAAAAATAATGATCATACGTTAATGGTGGTCTCAACAAAAGCAATTGTCATCTCAAAGATTAAATATAACGACAACGACCTTATTGTCAAATGCTATACAGCATCTTTTGGGGTGAAAAGTTATGTGATTAAAAACGCACTTAAATCTAAAAAAGGGAAACTAAAACCCGCCTATTTTCAACTGCTCACGTTACTCGATATTGAGGCGGAACACAAAGACAATCGCAGCTTGCATTATTTTAAAGAAGTCCGATTGTACAAACCCTACGAATCTCTGCACACCAATGTTTTTAAATCGACTGTTTTATTATTTTTAGCTGAAATTTTGTCCATGATTTTAAATGAAGAAGAAGCAAATCCTCCTCTTTTTGAATATCTTGAAACAACTTTATTGTGGTTTGATACCGTAGAAAAAACAGGAACATTTCACCAACAATTTTTAATGGGTCTGACAAAATTTTTAGGAATTAACCCTGATACAACCAATGAATCTCTTCCTTATTTTAATTTAGAAAACGGTAATTTTCAACTCCAAAATGGAGCACATTGTGTTACGGGTTCAAAATTAAAACTGCTAAAACCTTTTTTGGGCACAAAATTTGATACTACAATGACTCAGGAGCTAAATTCCTCACAAAAGCATGAGTTACTTAATATGATTTTAGACTATTTTAAATTACATTTACACGCCTTTAAGCACCCCCGATCGTTAACCGTTTTAAATCAAGTTTACAGTTAAGATGAATCGTTTTTTACTTTCTATTTTCTCTTTTTTTATATTGAGTACCTCTGCTCAGCAAACTGTTGTGGTCGATGAATCCGATGACCAACCCATCCCAGGGGTTGCGGTTTTTAACAACCTTAAAACCAAAACAGCAATTACCGATTTTGATGGGCATGTTAATTTGGATGCATTTAGTGAGTTTGATAAAATTTATTTTCAACACCTTTCCTATCATAATCTTTCAATTCTTAAACCGTCCATTCAAGACACTGTTTTTTTGTCTCCAAAAGCAACAAGTTTAAACGAGGTTGTGATATCGGCCTCTAAATTTGAACAAAACAAAAAAGAAGTTCCCCAAAATATTATTAGCATCAACTCCAAAGATGTTCAATTATCCAATCCACAAACGAGTGCCGATTTACTAAGCAATAGCGGACGTGTTTTTGTACAAAAAAGTCAATTAGGCGGTGGGAGTCCAATGATTCGTGGGTTTTCTACAAACCGACTTCTAATCACGATAGATGGAGTGCGTCTGAATAATGCCATTTTTAGAGGTGGAAATGTTCAAAATGTATTGTCAATAAATCCTTTTAATGTTGAAAAAACAGAAGTTATTCTTGGGTCTGGATCTGTTATTTATGGAAGTGATGCCATTGGTGGGGTCATGAATTTTTATACCACCACCCCAAAACTATCCGAATCCACTACTCCAAATTTGACCGCTCGTAGCACCGTTCGATATGCCTCTGCAAATAATGAAAAAACTGCTCATCTGGATTTCAACTTAGGATTTCAAAAATGGGGATTTCACAGCAGTGTGAGTGTCTCTGATTTTGGAGATTTAAAGATGGGAGCCAATGGACCTGATGACTACTTAAGCCTTCATTACGCTCAGTATGTGAACGGGCAAGATATTATGGTTTCCAATACGACCCCAAGAGTTCAGAAATTTACTAATTTCCGTCAAATGCATCTTGCTCAAAAAGTGCTCTATAAAGCCAATGACGATTTAAAATTCGACCTAGGGCTTCATTATTCGACCACCTCCGATTACCCAAGATACGATCGACTGTCGAACTACGGATCGGATGGTATTTTACACTATGCTGAATGGAATTATGGCCCTCAAGATTGGTTTCTTGCCAACTTACAAATGACAAAACTAAGTAGCGGTTCTAGCTTGTATGATAAAATTAAAATATCTGCTGCCTATCAAAACTTTAAAGAGAGTCGAATCAATAGAAGATTTGATTCTGATACCCGTAAAATTCGAGAAGAAAATGTGGATGCAGTTTCATTGAACTTTGATTTTTACAAAACACTTTCCAATAGCTCTAACATCTCTTACGGAACAGAGTATATATACAATAGAGTGGGCTCGACGGGACACAAAACAAACATCGATACCAACGCCAAAGAAGCGATTGCGTCTCGTTATCCAGACGGTTCAAAATGGCAAACCTTAGCTGCCTATTTAAGTCACAAGTACAAGCCCAATTCAAAGCTTACAGTACAATCTGGAATACGGTATAATTATGTGACGATTAATGCTGACTTAACAGATAACAATGCATTTTACAACCTTCCTTTTAGAATGGCTGATCTTGATACAAGCGCGCTTACAGGGACTCTTGGGTTTAGTTGGAGTCCGAACGATACCTTTCTTTGGAAATTAAATGCGACCACTGCTTTTAGAGCGCCAAACATTGATGATATCGGAAAAATTTTCGACTCTCAAGAAGGATTAGTTGTGGTGCCAAACAGTGACCTTAAACCCGAATATGCGTATGGGGGAGAACTTGGCGTCACGATCAGTATAGAAGAATCTGTAATTTTTGATGGTTCGGTCTATTACACGTATTTAGACAATGCATTGGTTCGAAAAGGCTTTGCAGTCAGTGGCGCATCAGAAATGTATTACGACGGAGACATAAGCGAGATTCAAGCCATTCAAAATGCTTCTAAATCTTGGATTTATGGATTTGAAGTAGGTTCAAAAATTCGGTTTTCTAAAGCCTTAAAGTTCACCACTCAGTTTAGTTATGTACATGGTGTACAAGAAGACACTGCGGGCGTTGAATTGCCGGTTAGACATGTAGCACCTGTTTTTGGAAATGCACACCTTATATGGAAATACAAAAAGTTTCAAATGGATGGGTTTATAGACTATAATGGCACCCTTTCCGGTTCAGATATCTCTGAGGAATTAGCAGATTACTTATTTGCTTTAGATGCACAAGGCAAACCTTATGCACCGTCTTGGTTCAGTCTTAATCTTAGATCGCAATTTGATTTTAATAAATCACTTTCTGTTGTAGGGACCATCGAAAATATCACCAATCAACGTTACAGAACTTACTCTTCAGGGATTTCTGCCCCAGGAACCAATCTGGTTTTTGCGGTTACTTATAAACTGTAAGCATGTATCAAACGCACAAGACTTACACTATAGAGGAAGCCCTTTCGAAACTTCAAAAGTATTGTGCCTATCAAGACCGTTGTCACAAAGAAGTTGAGCAAAAACTCAAACAAATGCGAATGATTCCCGAAGCGGTTGAAATTATCATTGTCGCGCTCATTGAAGACAGCCACCTCAACGAAGAACGTTTTGCAAAAGCATTTGTAAGAGGAAAATTTAGAATCAAAAAATGGGGAAAAGTAAGGTTGACCTTAGAACTCAAACAACGCCAACTGTCTAAGTACATTATTAAAATCGCCCTTCAAGAAATTGACCCTAACGATTACCTTGAAACATTCCATGCACTAGCAGAAAAAAAAGAAGCAACGCTGACCGAAACGGATCCGTGGAAAAAAAAGAAAAAACTCGCCGACTACCTTCTCTATAGAGGATGGGAATCCCATCTGGTATATGACAAGGTGAATGCGATTGTCAACTAGTTTTTAGAACGCATAATTAACACCCAATAAAATATTTCCTTTTGGCATAGGGACAAAGCCTGTTTCCACATATTCTGTGTTGAGAATGTTATTTCCAATGACAGAAAGTTCAAGGTCTGAAAGCTTCAAAGTGGCTTTTACGTCCACCACGCTATAACTGGTTCCTGAAGCACGTTCGGCAAATTTATAAACGATACTTTGTGATACATTTTTTAGAAACTTCGAACGAACCGTCGCCGTAAAATGATGCGTCAATGCGTTGAGCACATATTTAGAATAGGCGGTCTTGATGTCGTTTAAATTTTCATCTAAATACGTATATCCCAAACTAATATTTTGAGTGTACAGCCCCGATTTAAAGCTGGAAGACAAATTCAATTCTACGCCTGTTGAGGTTAAACTTTTTAGATTTGTAGCGAGCCATTTATCATCTACATTTTCTTTGGTATAATCAATCAAATTATTAGAAGATCGATTAAATACAGCGATATAAGCATTAACGTTTACTCCAAAATATCTTACTCCAATTTCTCCAGAAAGTGCTTTTTCAGGCTCTAAATTTGCATTCCCTAAATCCGTTCTTCCTACATAATACAAATCGGTATAGGTTGGTACTCTATAGGTATAGCCCACATTTGCATACGCTTTAAATACATCATCAATAGAGTAGCCGACATCGACGCCTGGAAAGGCATGAAATTTAAAATCAGAGAAATAATTTACCGAGACCCCTGGCGTAATATCTAAAGTATTATCTACTAAAGAAAACCGATGCTCAACAAACAGATTTGCCATCAGTCGGTCGCGCTCCCCTAAATTAGTACTGGTCATAAACACCTTCGCAGCATCAATCCCAAAACCCGTTATTCCAGCACTTGAAGTGTAAGAGGCATTGACTTGTACCCCTACCTTATTGGAGAGATGCAAGTTTCTATAAACAGAGGGGTCTTCGCGAACATATAAGTACATATCTTGAGTCCGTTTCCAATAGATTCGTGGGGTGATTTTAAAGTTTTCAGTTTTAAATTTTGTAGAAGCTCCCACAAGACTGCTTTGTGTTTCTTCATATTGATCACTGCCACTTTCAACAGCATAAAACTGATTCGCACCAAAGTCTCGTTTGGCAAAATAACCAATCACATCAATAGGATTTGTAGTAGTATTAAAACGTCCTTTTACAAAATAATTTTGATTTTCAAAATCGGTATTATGTCGATAGCCATCAGAAGTATTTAGAGAAGCATGTCCTATAAGCGTTGTGTTTTTTAAGTTAGTCCCAAAGGTTCCAGAGGCTTGTTGTTGATTGTAAGACCCCGTTTTATATCCCACTGAATTTACAGCATCAGCATTTGATTTTGTGACGATATTAATGGCTCCCGTAAAAGCATTTTGTCCAAAAACACGTGCTGCAGGTCCTTTGATAATTTCAACCCGTTCGATTACTTCCAGAGGCAGTGCCATGTTTAATGTATGGTGGCCTGTTTGAGGGTCTTCAACTTTAATTCCATCAATCAAAAGGAGTGTTTGATCAAAACTCCCTCCACGAATGTATAAATCTGCTTGCATTCCATTGACACCTTGGCGCCTTACATCAATGCCCGCTTCTTGTTGCAGTAGCTCTGCCAAATTAGTCGCAGGACTTTGCTTTATAACTTTTGATGAAATAATTGTTATCGTGCGAGAATTCTTTTTAAAAGGCAATTCAATCGCCGTCGAAGTAATCGTAATGGAATCTAATTTTTGCGCCTCTGAAGGTTGCTGCGCCCATACATTATGAGATGAAAAAACACTAAGTACGAATAGTGATAAACAAAGTTTAGTCTTCATAAGAATTTTAGTTTTATTTGGTCAAAATTATTGTGTAAATATATAAATACTTTTATACCTCAATCCATAAAATCAAATAAATAACTTTAAACATTTCACTTGTTAAGAACAATAAAAACAGCAAATACATTACCTTTATACCATGTTTGCACTTGTTGATTGTAATAACTTTTACGCCTCCTGTGAGCGGGTTTTTAACCCGAGTTTACGCCAAAAACCGATTGCCATTTTATCGAATAACGATGGCTGTGTGATTGCGCGCAGTGACGAAGCAAAAGCACTGGGACTCCCTATGGGTGCACCTGCATTTAAGTTTAAAGCATTTTTCAAGGCCAACAACATTCAATTGTTTTCATCCAATTACGCGCTCTATGGCGACATGAGCAGTCGTGTGATGCGCATTTTAGAACAATTTTCCCCCGATGTAGAAGTGTATAGTATTGACGAAGCGTTTTTAAAACTCAACGGGTTTGATGCCTATGACTTACATACATACGGAACTGAGATGCGCCAACGCATTTTAAGTTGGACAGGGATTCCTACCTGTGTTGGGATTGCACCCACCAAGGCTTTGAGTAAAGTTGCCAATAAAATTGCCCGAAAGTTTCCTAAAGAAACAGGGGGTGTTTATGTGATTGACAGTGAAGAAAAACGCATCAAAGCTTTGAAATGGACACAGCTTAAAGATGTTTGGGGCATTGGCTCTGCACTACACAAACGCCTTTCCGTGAAGCAGTGTAAAACGGCTTATGACTTTGTACAACTCCCCGATATGTGGGTGCGTAAAACGTTTTCTATTACAGAATGGAAACTAAAAAAAGATTTGGAAGGCATTTCTAAAATTGAGACGGAAACCATTAAAAACAAACGTGCCATTGCGACCACCCGTAGTTTTGAATCTTCTATTAAAGATATTGAAGACATCAAAGAACGCATTTCTACATTTGCTTGTAGTGGTGCTGAAAAGCTTCGGAAACAAGGCTCTAGTTGTCATATGATGATTATTTTTTTACGAAGTGATTACCATAAAAAAGATACCGAGCAGCACCGTGCCAGTGTTGTGGTCAACATTCCGTTTCCTACCAACTCTAGTTTAACCCTAAGTACGAATGCCGTCAAAGCAGTGGCTTCAATTTATAAAAAAGGAATTCAATACAAAAAAGCAGGAGTCATCCTTACGGGGATTGTTCCAACAGACAACCACCAATTGCAGTTGTTTGGTGGTGAAGATCCAAAACACCTTCCGTTGATGCGTACCATCGACTTTATTAATAAAAAGTACGACGCCCCAAAATTAAAATTAGCCAATCAAGATTTAAAACGTACGTGGAAAATGCGTCAAGAACATTTATCGCCGCACTACACGACCAATTTTAAAGATATAATTACAGTCCAATGTCCATAAAACAAAACACAGCGCTTACTTTTTTCACCCCTGAAAACCTCAACACCTTAGGTGCCGTCTATTTTGATACAGGCATCTCCGCAGGATTTCCATCGCCAGCAGAGGACTTTAAACAAGAACGTCTTTCGTTAGATAACGAGCTCATCAAAAATAAAGAAGCCACTTTTTTTGCACGGGTGAGTGGGCAATCAATGATTGATGCGGGGTTGAGCGACAACGATCTTTTGGTAATCGATCGCAGCCTTTCTCCAGCCCATAATAAAATAGCGGTCTGCTTTTTAGATGGCGAATTTACGGTGAAACGTCTCAAGGTTGAAAAGGATGAGGTTTGGTTGCAGCCAGAAAATAAAAAGTATCAGCCTATCAAAATCACAGAAGAAAATGATTTTGTAATTTGGGGGATTGTCACCAATGTGATTAAAAAGGTATAAGTTAAAGTTCCTTGCGAAGTCGTGCGACAGGAAGGTCTAATTGTTCGCGGTATTTAGCCACGGTTCTTCGGGCTATTGGGTACCCTTTTTCTTTTAAAATAATTGTTAATTTTTCATCTGTCAGTGGTTTTTTCTTGTCTTCTTCAGCAACCACAGTTTCCAAGATGCTTTTAATTTCTCGGGTCGAAACTTCTTCTCCTTGATCATTGGTCATGGACTCACTAAAAAATTCTTTAATCAACTTTGTGCCATAAGGAGTGTCCACATATTTGCTATTTGCAACGCGAGACACGGTCGAAATATCCATCTCAATTTTGTCTGCAATATCTTTCAAAATCATGGGCTTTAGTTGTTGCTCATCACCTGATAAAAAATAATCTTTTTGATAATGCATGATGGTACTCATAGTGATAAACAAGGTGTGTTGACGTTGTTTTATAGCGTCAATAAACCATTTGGCAGCATCTAGTTTTTGTTTGATAAACTGTACCGCATCTTTCTGTGACTTTGTTTTTTCTTTAGAAGCCTTGTAACCTTTTAGCATTTCGTTATACGGTCTTGAAACGTGCAATTCTGGTGCATTTCGACCGTTGAGACTGAGTTCTAATTCACCTTCTGTAATTTTAATAGTGAAATCTGGAACGACATGTTCAACAGAGCGAGCGTTGTTTGAAAAGGAACTCCCAGGTTTTGGGTTCAAGCGTTCAATTTCTAAAATCGCATCTTTAAGTTGCACTTCGGTAATACTAAATTTTTGCAAAAGCTTTTTGTAATGCTTTTTTGTAAATTGTTCAAATCCCAATTCAATGATCTTCGTGGCTAATTCTGTATTGGGCGTTTGCGTTTTTCGATGCAATTGAAGCACTAAACACTCTTGAAGGTTTCTAGCACCCACGCCGGCGGGGTCTAACAGATGCACCACTTTGAGCACCGACTCAATGGTTTTTTCATCGGTATATACGTTTTGAGTAAAAGCCAAATCATCCATAATATCAAGCAAAGGACGTCGGATGTAGCCGCTATCATCGATACTCCCAATTAAAAACTCAGCGATTTGATAGTGTGTTTCCTCTAACGGAAAGGTATTCAGTTGGTCGATTAGATGTTGTGTAAAAGACGTCCCAGAAGCAAAAGGAATTGTTTTTTGTTCATCATCGGCACTGTAATTATTGGCATGAAGTCTGTATTCTGGAATTTCGTCATCGCTCAGATAGTCATCGACATTGATATCGTCTGCGTTGATTTGCTCATTGTCCATATCATTATCATTGGAATCAAACTCCTCTTCATACGTCTCTTCTTGATCTTTTCCGGTTTCGAGTGCTGGGTTTTCCTCGAGCTCTTGTTTGAGACGTTGTTCAAAAGCTTGTGTAGGCAACTGTATCAGCTTCATCAACTGAATCTGTTGAGGCGACAGCTTTTGTGATAATTTATAATGTAGGTATTGCTTGAGCATTAATTATTTCTTGAATTTTCTTTCAGAATATTGTCCGAATTTATATGCAATTAAAACTGGAATTAATGAAAAAGCCATATACGTTTCTAAAAGTCCATATTCTGATAATGTTATCAATATTGCAGTTGAAAGAATAATAAAAATTAAGTCAAAGGTTCTTTTTTTTATTTTCATTTAATTTTAAGTGAGTTCCGCAATTGCAGGTTTTCTATAAAAATAAGAAAAAAAACGTTAGATATATGCTAAGCAGCACTATTTTCAAAAAATGCGATATGTTTCCCCTTAAAATTCAGCGTTAAAAGGCGTTCGTGGGTAAGGAATTACGTCGCGAATGTTACCCATTCCAGTAGCAAACATTACCAAGCGTTCAAAGCCAAGTCCAAATCCAGAATGCACAGCCGTTCCATATTTTCTCAAATCTAAATACCACCAAAGGTCTTCTTCGGGGATGTCAAGCTCCGCCATTTTTTCTTTTAAAACGTCCAAGCGTTCTTCTCGTTGCGATCCGCCAACAATTTCACCAATCCCTGGGAATAGAATATCCATGGCTCTCACCGTTTTTCCGTCCTCATTTAAGCGCATATAAAAGGCTTTAATTTTGGCTGGATAATCAAACAAGATCACAGGACATTTAAAGTGTTGCTCTACTAAAAAGCGTTCGTGCTCACTTTGTAAATCGGCACCCCATTCGTCAATAATATATTTAAACTTTTTCTTTTTATTAGGCTTGCAATTTCGTAAAATATCAATTGCTTCAGTATAGCTGACACGCTTAAAGTTGTTGTCAACAATAAAACGAAGTTTCTCAGTGAGTGGCATGGGTGCACGCTCATTTTGAGGTTTCGATTTATCTTCTTGTTCCAAACGTTGCTCTAAAAAGGCAAGGTCTTCTTTGTTGTGTTCTAAAACGTAACTGATGACATACTTCATAAAGTCTTCAGCAAGGTCCATGTTTCCAGCCAAATCCATAAAAGCAACTTCGGGCTCAATCATCCAAAACTCAGCCAAATGTCGTGAAGTGTTTGAGTTTTCAGCTCTAAATGTAGGGCCAAAAGTATAAACTTTCCCAAGCGCCATGGCATAGGTTTCTGCTTCCAGTTGACCGGATACCGTTAGATTTGTTTCTTTTCCAAAAAAGTCTTTTGAATAATCCACTTCACCTTCATCTGTTAGTGGTGGATTTTTAGGATCTAAAGTGGTTACTCTAAACATTTCGCCTGCACCTTCGGCATCACTTCCAGTGACAATCGGGGCATGCATATAGTAAAAACCATTTTTATTAAAATAAGAATGAACCGCAAATGACAGCGAAGAACGCAGTCGCATCACGGCACTAAACGTATTGGTTCGTGTACGTAAATGTGCTTGTTCTCTTAAAAACTCTAAAGAATGACGCTTGGGTTGCAAGATAGTTTTTGAAACTTCCTCCGGATCTGCATCCCCTAGAATCTCAATAGAATTCACTTGAACTTCTACCGACTGACCTTTTCCTTGACTTTCAACCAAACCGCCTTTTATGTGTACAGCAGCTCCTGTTGTAATGCGTTTTAGCAAGGCCTCATCCATGCTTTCAAAATCAACCACACATTGAATGCTTTGAAGGCAAGAGCCATCATTGAGGGCTATAAATCGGTTGGCTCTAAACGTTCGAACCCATCCTTTGACCTCAATGTCTGTATGTTTGAGTTCTTGAGTTAATAAATGTGCAACAGTGCTGGTGGTCATAAGTACAATTTTTAATACTGCAAATATAAAGTTTTAAGCTAAATTAACAGTGTATGATTTAGTCTTCTTCAAACGCTTCCTCTTCTGGAATGATATTCAGTGCGGGCTTTTTCAATACTTTCTTGTTTGCGATGCTGCGTTCTAATGATAACAACAGGCAGGGTAACAAGAGTAAATTTGCCAACATTGCCAATAATAAGGTCGCCGAAATCAAGGCGCCTAAAGCGACAGTGCCTCCAAAACTGGAGGTTATAAAGACCGAAAATCCAAAGAACAGTACAATGGATGTATAGAACATACTAACGCCTGTTTCTCGAAGTGCTGCAAAGACCGATTTTTTAATTTTCCAATGGTTTGCCAACAATTCTTGTCGGTATTTGGCTAAAAAGTGAATCGTGTCATCCACCGAAATTCCAAACGCAATACTAAACACGAGTATTGTGGAAGGTTTTATGGGCACCCCTAAAAAGCCCATCATTCCTGCGGTGATCAATAGCGGTAACAAATTCGGAATCAACGAAATGATAATCATTCGGAACGAGCGAAACATATAAGCCATAAAAAGCGAGATCAAAAAGATGGCTAGGGCTAATGATAAGACTAAGTTTCGAACTAAATATTTGGTCCCTTTTTGAAATAAATAAGCTTTTCCTGTGATGGAAACATCGTACTGTTTTTTAGGAAATAGCTTGTCAATTTTTGCTAGAAGATCTTCTTCAATACGTTCCATTTTGTCGATCCCCGCATCTTTCATAAAGGTGGTGATTCGAGCATAGCGTCCCGTACTGTCCACAAAGTTTTTTAGCAAATCGACATCTGTAGAGGCGTTTTTTGCATAGGATAAAATAAAACTATTTTCTTGTGACGAGGGCAACTGATAATACTTAGGATTCCCATTGTAATAGGCTTGTTTGGAATACTTCACCAAGCTTACTACTGAGATGGGCTTTGATAGTTCTGGAATTTCAACAATCAAATCTTCCAACGCACTCATACGTTTTAAGGTTGAAAGTTTTATGACCCCTTTTTTGCGTTTGGTATCAATCATAATTTCAAGCGGCATGACCCCGTTAAACTCTTTTTCGTAGAATTCTATGTCTTTATAAAACTCCGCTTTTTTAGGCATGTCTTCAATCAAACTCCCAGTGGTTTCAATTTGAAAAATTCCAATAATACTGATGGCGAGTAAAAGAATCGCCGTTATGTAGATAGTGATGTTTTTATGCTTAACCGTGTGCTCGATCCAATCGCCAAGGCGGTTGATCCATCGTTTGTTTAAATGCTCTAAATGCTTCTCTTTTGGGATCGGCATAAAACTATAAATGATAGGAATGATTAATAAGCACAATAGAAAAATGGCAATTATACTCAGGGAGGCAACGATTCCAAATTCGGTCAGTAATTTACTTTGTGTGATTATAAAAGTCGCAAACCCTGAAGCCGTGGTTACATTGGTCATCAACGTGGCATTCCCAACTTTCGAAATCACCCGCTGAAGGGACTTGGCTTTGTTTCCGTGTTTGTTGACTTCGTGCTGGTATTTATTTATCAGGAAAATACAGTTTGGAATTCCAATGACAATAATGAGTGGTGGGATCAAGGCTGTAAGCACGGTAATTTCGTACTGTAACAGTCCTAAAATTCCAAAGGTCCACATCACCCCAATAACCACAACAATCATCGAAATGAAAGTGGCTCTAAACGATCTGAAAAAGAAAAAGAAAATAAGCGAGGTGACTAAAATGGCCGCTAAAATAAAGAGGCTGATTTCGTCAACAATATTTTGAGCATTTAGCGTTCGTACATAGGGCATCCCAGAAACGCGCACATCTAAACCAGAGGCATCTTCAAAGGTTTTCACTTTTGGAATTAAAACGTCTTCAATAAATGCCTTTCGCTCCGGGGTATTGACAATCGATTTATCTAAATAGATCGCCGTTCGAATGGCTTCGGTTTCTTTGTTAAAAAGAATGTTATCGTAAAAAGGGTAGTCCTCAAAAAGGGCTTTTTTCAGCGCATTTACTTCGGATTGTGTTTGTACAGAATCTTTAATAAAAGGGATGAGGTCAAATTGTTTTTTGCGCTCATTTTTAACCAGTTTCTGTAAATCTTTTATCGCAATGACGGCGTCCACGTTGGGATGTGCATCAAAACTTTTAGAAAATGCATTCCAAGCATTCAGTTTTTTGACAGTGAGTAGGGTACTGTCTTTCACGCCCATGACGATCAAATTGCCTTCTTCTCCAAAAATATCTAGGAAATGATTGTATTCTAAATTGATCGGATGCTTGTCCGGCAACAGGTTGGCTTCGGTATAAGTGAAGCGCATATTGTTCCATTGCATGGAGAAAAACCCTGTTGTCAGCGCAACGGCGACAAGAATCAGAATTCTATTTCTTAAGATGAGTCGTGCAACGGTTTCCCAAAACCCGCTTGAAAAGAGTTTAAACATAGTCTTTTTTGATGGCGTCAAAGGTAGATAAAATGAATCAAAAGGAAGGGTATGGAGCGCTTAAGTTTCCATCACAATCCTTAAAAATTTGAGGGATTAAATTTTGAGGATTTCTATTTCTTTTGCAGCGTATAATTCTTCTGCTTTTTTGACGTGTGCATCGGTGAGTTGTTGTACATCGACTTCCGCATTTTTTTGAAGATCTTCAGAAGCATCTTCAGTATTTTTAATTTCTGAATTTGCATCTTTTCTTGCAGCACGGATGGAGATTTTTGCTTCTTCCACTTCAGATTTTGCTTGTTTGGCTAACTCGCGACGGCGTTCTTCTGTCAATGGCGGCACATTGATTATGATGGTTTCGCCATTATTCATCGGATTGAATCCTAAATTGGCAATCATTATGGAACGTTCTATTTCTTGTAACATCGCTTTTTCCCATGGCTGAACGGTAATCGTCCGTCCGTCTGGAGTGTTCACGTTGGCGACTTGTGCCAAAGGGGTTTGAGAGCCATAATAATCGACCATCACACTGCCCAGCATGGTGGGACTTGCTTTTCCTGCGCGGATGTTTACAAATTGTTTTTCTAAATGCTTCAACGCATTTACCATTGCTTCTTTTGTGCTATCCAGTATAAAATCTATGTCTTCGTTCATGGTTGAATCTTTTTATAAGTATGGTAAATGTTTATTTAGCTCACGGTCGTTCCGATGGCTTCCCCAGAAACAATCTTTAGAAGGTTTCCGTGTTTATTCATATCAAAAACAATAATTGGTAAGTCGTTCTCTTGGCTTAATGTAAAGGCTGTTGTGTCCATTACTTTGAGTCCTTTTTTCAATACATCCTCAAAACTAATGGTATTAAATTTAATGGCTGTCTTGTCTTTTTCGGGATCGGTATTGTAAATACCATCCACTCGGGTGCCTTTCAAAATCACATCGGCTTCAATTTCGATGGCTCGAAGTACTGCGGCTGAATCGGTTGTGAAATAAGGATTTCCTGTACCGCCACCAAAAATCACAACACGTCCTTTTTCTAAGTGGCGCATGGCACGACGTCGAATAAAAGGCTCTGCAACTTCGTTGATTTTTATGGCGGACTGTAAACGGGTTGGAACACCTGCGTTTTCCAACGCACTTTGCAATGCCAGACCATTAATCACGGTGGCTAACATGCCCATGTGATCGCCTTGAACACGGTCCATACCATTACTGGCTCCTGCAACACCTCTAAAAATATTACCACCACCAATCACAATGGCTACTTCAATGCCTTGCTCAGTGATTTGTTTGATTTGATCCGCGTAGTCGGACAAACGATCGGGATCGATTCCATAATTGCGATTCCCCATTAGGGCTTCTCCAGATAACTTGAGTAATATTCGTTTGTATGTCATAATTGGTGTCAATCGTTGTGCAAATATACGCAATATCTTAAATCCAAAAAGCGGTTTTTGGGAATTCTAATCAATTTTGAATGGAATCTGTTTTTTGGGTTTTACGTTTATTTATTCTACAACAATAAATAGACTCTAATTGTATTCTATAATAAAAATAATATGTGGATGTTTACCAGATTTAGTAATTACTAAAAAATATACTACAGCATCCCAATTAACGGAACTTAATTAACGATCACTTTCTTAATTACTTTTTCAGTATTGGAAGACACTTCCAGAAAGTAAATTCCCGAATTTAAACGACTTACATCAAGACTGTTGGTGTTGTTTTCTTTTTTAAGGATCAGTTTGCCATACACGTCATAAAGTGCTAAGCTGTTGAGGGCGACTTTAGCCGTGATATGAATAGTATCCGTTGCAGGGTTTGGATACACACTGAGTGTACTGTCTAAATTTAAATCAGTAATACTTAAAGGTGCAGCTTGGTATACTTTCACATAATCGACAATCATTGAGGCTTGTGTAAAGTTGGAATCGATCGTTCCGGAAATCCCTCCCATTGCGAGGTTTAGCAATATAAATTGATCTTCGTAAAAGGGCCAGGTGTCGTCATTTTTGTTTGAAGGGTTGTAGGTGTAAAACCCAGCACCATCCACTAAAAACGTAATTTGATCTGGCGACCAATTCATAGAATAAATATGCCAATCGTTTACGTCCGAAATGTCAATCCCTGAGGTGTTTATGGTTGCCCCGCTACTAGAAGGGGTGTGTAGTGAACCAGCCACATGATTTAACGCTCCTAAACCGTGCTCCATAATGTCTATTTCTCCACAGTAGGGCCAACGCGTGTCCCAGGTTCCATAACTAGAATGCCAAAAAGCACCCTGTTCATAAATATTTTTGCCGAGCGTCCAAATGGCAGGCCAAGTCCCGTCATCACTTGGTAGTTTTGCGCGGACATCAACTCTCCCATACGTAAACGCAAACTTTGAGTTGAGTCGTGCTGATGTATAGTTTTTTGTCAACCCTTGATCCGTCCAGATTTCATCTTTTGCAACGATATTTAGATTTCCTGAAGTGTCCACAAAAGAATTATCTATGCGGTTGGTGTAATGCTGCTCCTCGCCATTGGCCCAACCAATGCCTGGTATAATAACTTGAGTTTGGTAGTGCCAATTCGTTGGATTCACCACTCCTGGAGTGTCAAAGTTATCTTCCCAAACCAATGTATCATAAATCACATCCAATGCGTTTGGGTCGGTCTCTACTGAGCCATCATCAATATCATCCAATAAATACGTTCCTGCTGTTGTGACGTTTCCATCAATGAAAATGGTCAATCGGTCGTAAGCTCCGCTTGCATTTATTGGTGTAGTACCATCTGAACTTAATACGGCATTTGCAAAATCGAATGTAATTCCTGTGGTCCATCCGCCTCCAGAAGCCACGTTTTGGGTTACCTCAACATCTGCATTTACGCCATCTTCTAATTTAAGAAGTATGGTGTGTGCATTGGCATCATATCCATAGAAAGAAAGTGAAATGGTTTTTTGAAAATCTAAATCAATAGGTCTTTCTAAACTAAGCGTAAACCCTTGCCAAGTTGCACCATTATTATAAAATTTCCCCACATCGTTTCCAGAATCATCGGGATCTGTATGAAAAGAAAAACCACTGCCGCCAAAAGTTGTAAAATTTTCTGAAGAATCAGAAAAATTGATGGGCATTTGTTGTGCGAAAGAAAGTTGTGCAGCAATTAAAAACACAAGAGAAAGTTGGGTAAAGTTAAATTTCATTGGTATAAATTTTAAAAACATAAAAATATAGTATTTCACTACATTATTTTTGTTTTTCACTATACAAAAACCATACAAGTTGATTTTTACTTAAAATTAAGCATAAAAAAAACCTATTCAGCAAGCCAAACAGGTTTTAAATAAAATATATATAGTATGTTATCCTAAAGATACACGTTTAAAACCAGTGATAGACACATCGCCATAGCTTTCAACATATTTTGCAACTCTTACCTTATCGTCTTTGATAAAGTTTTGATCTAACAAACATTGTTCTTGATCTAAAGAAGTATTATCAGAAATGAAACGTTCCATTTTACCAGGTAAAATTTTGTCCCAAATTTGTTCTGGCTTTCCTTCAGCTTTCAACTCAGCTTTTGCAGCATCTTCAGCTTGTGCCAACGCGTCTGCCGTTAATTGTGCCATTGAAATGTACTGAGGAATGTTTTTAAGCGTTTTTCCTAAACGGCCTAACTCGATATTATCTTTTTCAATCACCGCGATTCTAGCTTCTGTTTCAGAGGCAATGAATGCTGGGTCAAAATCTTTGTAAGAAAGTGTTGTAGCACCCATAGAAGCAACTTGCATTGCAACGTCTTTTACCAAAACGTCAGCGTTGTCTACTTTCGCAGATAAACCAACAAGGGCAGCAATTTTATTGATATGTACATAAGAACCTACATAGGCAGCTTCAATTTTATCAAAGGCGTTAATGTCTAGTTTTTCACCAATCACGCCTGTTTGTTCGATTAATTTTTCTGCAACCGTCATGCCACCAAAATCAGCCGCTAAAAAGGCTTCTTTAGTATCGTGGTTTAGTGCGATATCTCCAAACTGACTTGCTAAGGCTAAAAAGTTCTCGTTTTTTCCAACGAAATCAGTTTCACACCCTAAAACGATGGCAACACCAACCGTATTGTCAGCATTAATTTTTGCAACAGCAGCCCCTTCAGAAGAGTCACGATCGGCTCTATTAGCGGCTACTTTTTGTCCTTTTTTACGAAGGTTGTCAATTGCTTTATCAAAATCGCCTTCAGCTTCAACCAAGGCTTTTTTACAGTCCATCATTCCTGCGCCTGTCGCTTGTCTTAATTTATTTACTTCAGCAGCTGTTATTTTTATCATGATTTAATTGTTTAAAAAAAGCCGTTCAAATTTTCCGTGGGAAGAACTGAACGACTTTGTTATTGCTTAATACTTATAATTAGTTTGTTATTCTTCTTCCTTAGCAACTTCTTCTACTACAGGAGCTTCAGGAGCCTTCGCTACTTTTTTAGCTTTTGCGGCTTTAGGAGCAGCAGCAGTCTTTTTAGCTTTAGGTGCTTCCGTTTTTTCAACTTTTGCTTCAACTTTTGCTTCGGCAGTATCTGCTTTTGTTTCTGTTGTCGCTTCAGTTTTTGCTTCTTTTGGAGCCTCCGCTGCTTTTTCAGCATCTTTAGTATCCTTTTCAGCTTTTCTTGCAGCCAAACCTTCGGCAATCGCCTCGGTTACATTTGTAAGAATTTTATCGATAGATTTAGAAGCATCATCATTTGCAGGAATTACATAATCCACTTGTCTTGGATCAGAATTTGTATCCACCATTGCAAAGATTGGAATGTTTAATTTTTGCGCTTCTTTGATCGCGATATGCTCACGTTTGATATCAATTACAAATAGCGCTCCTGGAAGACGCGTCATATCTGAAATTGAACCTAAATTCTTTTCTAATTTTGCTCTTAAACGATCTACTTGTAAACGTTCCTTTTTAGAAAGCGTTAAAAAAGTACCGTCTTTTTTCATACGGTCAATAGTGGCCATTTTCTTAACAGCTTTACGGATCGTTACAAAGTTAGTTAACATTCCACCAGGCCATCTTTCAGTAATGTAAGGCATGTTGACGCTTCCTGCTTTTTCAGAGACGATATCTTTTGCTTGTTTTTTGGTCGCAACAAATAATATTTTACGACCTGAGATTGCAATTTTCGCTAAAGCTTCAGAAGCTTCTTCAAGTTTTGCAGCTGTTTTATACAGGTTAATGATATGAATACCATTACGCTCCATATAAATGTAAGGAGCCATGTTTGGATCCCATTTTCTTGTAAGGTGACCGAAGTGTACACCACTGTCTAATAATTCTTTTACTTCTACTAATGCCATTTTGTAATAGTTTACGTTCTGTTGAATTAGCAATGCTTGACTGGCTTATGTTTTTAAAGCCTTAAACATTTAGATGCTAAACTAAGTCTTGGTAGTTGGCCCACCATAGACAACAATAACTGGTTTAAATAATAAATATTAACGTTTAGAGAATTGGAATTTTTTACGCGCTTTTTTCTGTCCGAATTTTTTACGCTCAACCATTCTTGGATCTCTTGTCAATAAGCCTTCTGGTTTCAGAACACCTCTGTTTTCTTCATCTAATTCGCACATTGCACGAGATAAAGCTAAACGAATTGCTTCTGCTTGACCTGTAATACCACCTCCAAAAACATTTACTTTAACATCGAAGCTTCCTTCATTGTCAGTCAATGCAAAAGGTTGGTTGATTTTGTACTGTAAAGTTGCTGATGGAAAATAATCCTTAACATCTTTTTTGTTCACGGTAATTGATCCTTTTCCAGGAACAAGATAAATACGTGCTACGGCCGTTTTTCTACGACCAATTTTGTGAATAACCTCCATTAGTTAACTTCGTTTAAATTGATTGCTTTTGGTTTTTGAGCTTCGTGAGAATGCGCAGTTCCAGCCACAACGTTTAGATTACGGAATAATGCAGCACCTAATTTGTTTTTAGGCAGCATTCCTTTAACTGATTTTTCAACTAACCTTGTTGGATCTTTAGCAAACATCTCAGTTGCAGTTAGTGATCTTTGACCTCCTGGATAACCTGTATGACGGATGTAAGTCTTTTCAGTCCATTTGTTTCCAGATAGAATTATTTTTTCTGAATTGATAACAATGACGTTATCTCCACAGTCAACGTGTGGTGTAAAGTTAGTTTTATGCTTACCTCTTAAAAGTATTGCAACTTTAGAAGCTAAACGTCCTAACGTTTCTCCTTCAGCATCTATCAAAACCCACTGCTTGTTCACAGTAGCTTTGTTGGCCGATATTGTTTTGTAGCTTAATGTATCCACACTAATTTTTTTTTCTTATTAAACATTCCTCCCTTAAAAAAGAGTTTGCAAATCTACAATTATAAATTGTTATTAACAAAATCTATTTTGAGTTTATTTTAAGATTGATTTTCAAGGGATTTGCTATTGTCGTTTGGATGATAAGTAATCGCATTTACCCTGATTGACATAAAGTTTAACAAATTATTTTGTCAGTTTATAAATTTCATTTTTAATATTTGTACTTCAAGAACCTGTAATTCTTACGCTATGAATTTTTTTAAGTTCCTATGTTGTCTCTTTTGTATAGGTTTCTGTACACTTACAGCGCAAGAAGAATCAAAGGCTCCTTCAAAAAAATACACAACCCTTGAAATTGAGTCCGCTAATGCACCCTCAATTGATGGAAATCTCGACGATTCAATATGGGCATCCGTAGAATGGGGGAGTGATTTTATCGAAGTCAACCCCGATGAAAACACAGAACCCTCTGTGCAAACCAAATTTAAAATACTCTACGATCAAAAACACCTTTACATCGCTTTAAAAGCATTGGATCCAGAACCCGAAACAATCACCAACCGCCTTTCGCGACGGGATGGATTTGTGGGAGACCGGATCAATGTCCTTATAGATAGTTACCACGATTTACGAACCGGCTTTCTGTTTACAGTCACAGCGGCTGGTGTACGAGGCGATGAATTTATCACGGATAATGGCGACAATATTGATGAGAGTTGGAATCCTATATGGAGTACCAAAGCCCTAATTGACGATGAAGGGTGGTCCGCTGAAATGAAAATTCCGTTAAGCCAACTACGTTTTAGTAACGATCAGAATCAGGTTTGGGGTTTGAATGTCGCTCGAAATTATTTTAAAAATAATGAATTTTCCGCATGGAATCGAATCCCTGTTGGTGCAGCGGGTTGGGTCAGTGAAGCCGGGGAATTACAAGGCTTGAAGAATATCAAGCCCCAAAAACAAATCGAAATACAACCTTTTATAGTCACGTTATTAGACAGTTATGAAGCCGAAGCAGGCAACCCTTATGCCGATGGCAATGATTTTAATTTGAATGCAGGCCTTGATGCAAAAATTGGCATTACGAACGATTTGACCCTTGACGTGACCATCAACCCCGATTTTGGACAGGTAGAAGCCGATCCTGCAGCGATCAACTTGGATGGCTTTGAGATATTTAATAGAGACCAACGCCCTTTTTTTGTGGAAAATAAAAATATTTTTGATTACCGATTCGCAGACAATCGGAACAATTTATTTTTTTCTAGACGAATTGGTCGTACTCCACAAGTGTACCCAGATACGGCTGACGAGGCTTTTGTGAATCAACCTCAAAATACAAAGATTTTGGGGGCTGCAAAATTTAGTGGAAAAACCAAAAATGGCTGGTCTATAGGTGTATTGGAAAGTATGACCTCAAAAGAATTCACAGAGATCAGTACCAATGGCAACACCTCCGAATCGCTAGCTGAGCCGTTTACTAATTATTTTGTCGGGCGGGTTCAAAAAGATTTTAATAAAAAAAACACCTTCCTCGGTGGTATGTTTACAGCCACCAATCGCTTCTTGACTTCACAAGTTTCTGATCTCAGAAAATCAGCCTATTCTGGGGGTTTAGATTTTAAACACCAATGGAAAAATAGGGCCTATTTTATGGAAGCTAATATTGTCATGAGTCATGTGCAAGGAAGTAAAGAAGCCATTAAACTGACCCAAGAAAATTTAACGCATCTTTTCAATAGAGTGGATGCAAGTCATCTTAAAGTTGATCCAAACCGTACCTCACTCACAGGAACTGGAGGCCGTTTTGGATTTGGAAAAGTAGGGGGGCAACATTGGAATTATAACGCGGGATTTAAATGGGTCTCTCCTGAACTCGAATTGAATGACATTGGTTTTTTGAGAAGTGCAGATGAGATGATTCAATATACTAACTTAAGATACAGAAGTATAAAACCTACAGGTATTTTTCGAGACTTTAACATGCGTTTTAATCAGTTTTCCTCCCATGATTTTGAGGGGAACTACAATAGAATGCAGTATGAGATAAAAGGTTCTGCGAGCTTCATCAACAACTGGGGTATCGATTTTGGGGCGGCTCATAAACCTCGTATTTTTTCAAACAGTGTTTTAAGAGGCGGGCCGCGTTGGCGGTTTTCTCAAGAAAATTTTCAATTCTTTTTTGTGGGTTCTGACCAACGGAAAAAATTTAACGGCGTTGTTGGGATCATTCATTCTCAAGCCAAAGAAGACAATTTTTCGTTATTAAAGTTTGAATCTAGGTTAAGCTACCAACCCACCAATGCGCTCAATATTTCATTGGCTCCAGAATATAGCATCTCCAAAAGTAAAACACAATATGTGACACAGCCAGATGAAAGTACAAGGTATGTATTGGGAACGATTGACAATCATACACTCACAGCCTCGGTGCGGTTTGATTACACCATCAACCCTAATTTATCGATTCAATATTATGGACAACCTTTTATTTCACGTGGCCGCTATACGGATTTTAAATATGTGACAAATCCAGTAGCAGACCAGTTGAAGGACCGTTTTCAGAATTATGACGCCAATCAAATCAGCATTAATGGAGATGATTTTCAGGTAGATGAAAATTTAGACGGTACCATGGATTATAGTTTTGAAAACCCCGATTTTTCGTATGTTCAATTCAACTCTAATTTGGTTTTAAGATGGGAATACATCCCAGGGTCCGAACTATTTTTGGTATGGGCACAAGGAGTTGCAAGCAGTATTGAATCGTCGAATGGTTTATTTGAAGGATTTCAAACGGGTATTTTAGACCAACGCCCTCAGAATATTTTCTTACTAAAAGCTACCTATCGGTTTATTTTATAACTAAATAAAACAAGGTTCAGTTAGGGGTGTTTATTTCCAAAATTTACGTGGCTAAAATAGATTTTAGAAGTATCTTTGCAGCTAAAATGTGAAGAAATTTCACCTTTATGTCGAACCACACTTACACAACATCTAAAGCAACAACATTCCTAGCCGATTTTAAGGCAGTCACCAAAATGGGCTTGTCTATTAGCGTCGTATTTTCATCCTTAGCAGGTTATTTATTAGCAGCCGATGTCGTTGATTTTCAGACTTTAGTTCTCTTAGCTATTGGAGGGTATTTTATGGTAGGCGCTTCTAATGTGTTCAATCAAATTATAGAGCGCGACTTAGATGTGCTCATGGACCGCACCAAAAACAGACCCATCCCCGCCGGAAGAATGACGGTGACTTACGCCTTTATCCTAGCAATTATTTTGACTGTTGCAGGACTGTCTATTTTATACAGTATCAACGAGCGTACCGCCATGTTTGGTGCCATTTCAATATGTTTATACACGAGTGCATACACCCCTTTAAAAACAAAAACTCCACTCTCCGTTTTTGTGGGAGCCATTCCCGGAGCGATTCCTTTTATGTTGGGATGGGTGGCTGCCACTGGAAAATTCGGAATTGAGGCAGGTGTCTTATTTATGCTTCAATTTTTTTGGCAATTCCCACACTTTTGGGCCATCGGTTGGTTTCTACATGAAGACTATCAGAAAGCAGGCTTTAATATGTTACCAACAGGAAAACGCGACAAAGGCACTGCACTTCAAGCCATTATATATACCGCTTGGACGATTCTTATTTCGATTGTACCTGTGTTTGGTTTTACAGGCAGACTACAGCTCTCTGTTGTCGCCATGATTCTAACACTTGCAGCCGGTTTTTGGTTTTTATACTACGGATTTAGACTGTTTAAAAATCTAACCGATAAAGCCGCACGCCAACTGATGTTGTCGAGTGTTGTTTATATTACTTTAATTCAAATTATTTACGTTTCAGATAAATTTATCAGACTATGGATTTAACGCAAGGTACTACCCAGGTAAAACAAAAGCGCGCAAAAAAAATGATGTTATGGTTTGGGATCGTCTCCTTAATCATGTCTTTTGCAGGCCTCACAAGTGCTTTTATTGTGAGTAGCTCACGAGAAGATTGGCTCTCCGATTTTGTACTGCCAAACTCATTTATATACAGTACCTTAATAATTCTTTTGAGCAGTATTCTTTTATATGCCGCGAAGCAAACCCTAAAAAAGAATCAGGCAACGACCACCACATCCCTTCTTATAGGCGTGTTAGTTCTTGGAATTGCATTTATCTATTCTCAGATTTTAGGATTCAATCAAATCATCGATTCAGGGTATAATTTCACAGGCCCTACCAGTAATATTACAATGTCCTATATATATGTAATTGCGGTGGTTCATATCGTGCATGTTCTAGCAGGGCTTGTATGTCTCATTGTGGTTATTATCAATCAATTAAATAAAAAATATTCATCGGAAAACACTCTTGGATTTGACCTTGCTTCTACATTTTGGCATTTTGTAGATATCTTATGGTTATATCTCTTTTTCTTTTTATATTTCTTTAACTAAATAAAATTCTTATTTTTGCACAACTCAAAATAAATTGCAGTTATGGACTCTACAGTAGTTAGCACCGGAACAGAAGGAAAAACTTGGGGCGGAGGGAATCAACCCCTCAAGTCAAGTTATGGTAAAATGATGATGTGGTTTTTCATCGTTTCCGATGCATTAACCTTTTCAGGCTTTTTAGCAGCCTATGGATTTTCAAGATTTAAGTTTATTGACTATTGGCCAATTGCCGATGAAGTCTTTACACACGTTCCCTTTTTGCACGGGCAAGAACTTCCAATGATTTATGTTGCTTTCATGACCTTTGTGTTGATTATGTCATCTGTGACCATGGTACTCGCCGTAGATGCAGGACATGAAATGAAAAAAAACAAAGTCATCTGGTATATGTTTTTTACCATTATTGGAGGGGCTATTTTTGTAGGCTCGCAAGCATGGGAATGGGCAACATTTATCCAAGGAGATTATGGAGCTGTACAAACCAAAGGTGGGAATATCCTACAGTTTGGGACCTATAAAACAATTGATGGTGAAGAAGTCTTTAAGCGCATTGCAGTCGAAGATTTCACAACCGCATCTCATACAGACCGTACACAACATGAAAATAAAAATGGGATTTGGTTTGTAGGTGAAGGCGCTTTACCAGCCTTTTCTGTGAGCGATGTATTCCACGGTTTAGAGTCACATCCAGATGTATTGGTAAGAACACAAACAATTAATGAGGAGGGCGAAAAGACAGTACTCTCTAGAGCAGCCTCTTTAAAGCAAGTTAAAAATAATGGAAAACGCTATGTAAAAGGAGCGAATTTGGAGGTCAATGAATATGGGACTCCCTTATTTGCCGATTTCTTTTTCTTCATTACAGGCTTCCACGGATTTCACGTATTATCAGGAGTTGTCATAAATATCATCATCTTTTTTAATGTAATTATTGGAACCTACGAACGTCGTAAAAATTACGAAATGGTAGAAAAAGTAGGTCTTTACTGGCACTTTGTAGATTTAGTTTGGGTATTTGTATTTACATTCTTCTACCTAGTTTAACCGCATATATTTTTTAAAATGGCAGAACACGCACATAAGTTAGAAATTTTTAGAGGCTTAATAAAGTTTAAGTCCAATACACAAAAAATATGGGGAGTCCTTTTGTTACTTTCCATTATTACAGCAGTAGAAGTGGTGTTAGGGGTTTACAAACCAGCTTCCTTAATGGTTCCGTCAATGACCCCTTTTGAGGGCGGGTTTGGAGCGTTATTAGGCAACATCCTATTCTCGGGATTCATATACATGAAAAGCCTTAATTTAATATTTATAGTGCTTACTATTGTCAAAGCCTATTATATTACTTGGGACTTTATGCACATGCGCGATGAAACAAAATCCCTTCGAAGATTAGTCGCTTGGACCGTCATCTTTCTTATTTGCTACCTCTTGTTTATTTTACTACAAGAAGGCGGCTATATAGAATCTGTGTACACAAACGGATATGTGAAACGCGATTTCTAAAAAATAGATAAATATTAACATTAAAAAGGCGGCTTATTAAAGCCGTCTTTTTTATTTTTGTAGTATGAATATCACCAAATTCAAAAAACCGTTTGTACTCTCGGTACTGTTTTTTTTACCCGTTCTATTTTTGTTGTTTTTATACCCTTCAAAACACAATTATAAGACACTGGATATTATTAAAAAAGACATTCCAAAGCTCACTAGTTTTGTAACTAAAGACGGAGAAGCCATACAATTAGAAAATCACCTCACCGTATTAGGATTTTTAGGAGACACACCGTTGGAAGATGCCATTTTAGCACTCAACCTAAAAGAATTGGTCTATGATAAGTTTAGAGGTTTTAAACGCTTCCAGATTGTTATTTTAGTTCCTGAATCCGCAAAGGCGCAAGTTGAACAGTTAGAAACAGAACTCAATCAATACGAATTCTTAGAGTATTGGAAATTTGGATTTGGAACACCTTCAGATATTTTAGTGGCCCATCAATCGCTCAAAATTTCAACCGTTTTAGATTCAAACCTAAGAACATCAGAGGTTTTTATTATTGATAGAGAACGCCATCAAAGAGGACGTTTGGACGATCGTGATAAAAACCAAATAAAAAAGAAAGTACCTCTGTATGGCATGAGTTCATACGATTGTTTGGAAGTCTCCATCCTTAAAAACAAAATGAGTGAAGATATGCGTATTTTGTTTACAGAATACCGCCAAAAACGCAAAGGAAATTTTAATTCTACAAGCCGTAGAGCAGACGATTTAAAAGCAGATGAAAAAAACTAGTTATTCATACGTAGGTGTTTCGTTTATCATTCTAATTTTTGGAATTATTGTGGTTCCTAAAATTATAGATCGCATTCAAAATAACGATATCGTAAGTACGGACGGGCGTAGTAAAGACGTTCAAATGACCGTTTCTGATACCACGCCTTTATCGTATCTTATCATCAATGGCGAAGCTAAAAAAGTGATGCCTTTTCAGTTTGTCAATCAAGATGGAATCATGATTTCCAATGCCAATTTTGCCGGCAAAGTGTATCTTGTTGAATTTTTCTTTTCAACCTGTCCAACGATCTGCCCAAAAATGAATAAAAATTTAGTGGACATTCAAAACACATTTCCAGACCGTCCCGATTTTGGAATCGCTTCGTTTACTATCAACCCAGAATACGACACCCAAGCGGTTTTAAAAACCTATGCCGATGATTATGGAGTGACCAATCCCAATTGGCATTTTATGACCGGCGATAAAGAGGCAATATACAATCTTGCGAATGCAGGTTTTAATCTATATGCTGCTGAGGTCGAAGGTGCCGATGGAGGCTTTGAACATTCAGGAAACTTTGCACTTATCGATAAAGAAGGGTACATTCGCTCCAGAACAGATGCTTTTGGAAATCCAAAAATCTATTACAAAGGAATTATTAGCCAAGCAGAACAATTTGATGAAGATGGCGAATCCGAAGACATCAGCGCTCTTAAAGAAGATATTTTAAAATTACTAGAAAATGAATAACACACCATTATCAGCTGAAAAAAAATACCAACTATGGATTAATGTTGTGTCCGTAGCCGTTCCTGTTGTAGTCGCATTACTGTTTATGGTGCGTTTACCGAATGTAGAGTCGCTTACATTTTTACCCCCTATTTATGCTTCTATAAACGGTATTACAGCTGTTTTATTGATATTGGCATTTGTTGCCATTAAATATAAAAAAATAGCATTGCATGAAAATTTAATGAAAACAGCCATTGTTTGTTCTTTCTTGTTTTTAGGAATGTATGTGGCGTATCACATGACCAGTGATTCCACAAAATATTTGGGAGAAGGTGGCATCAAATATGTCTATTATATTATTTTATTTAGCCATATCATTCTTTCAATAATCGTGATTCCCTTAGTGCTTATCAGTTACGTACGAGCGCGTCTTGGAAACTTTGAATCCCATAAAAAAATAGTGCGCTATGCATTCCCAGTGTGGCTATACGTCGCTGTAACGGGCGTAATTGTATATCTCATGATCCGCCCTTACTATATTTAAATCATGAAGCGAGCCACCCTTATATTGATTTTTATATTGCCATTTGCAAGTATAAGTGCACAGTGTGCAATGTGCAGAGCCGTTTTAGAGAGCGAAGTGGGCCAAGCCACAGCTAAAGGCGTTAACAACGGCATTGTGTACCTAATGATCATTCCCTATATTTTAATTGGAGGAGTAGCATTCTTTTTGTACCGCTATTTGAAAGACTCTAAATAAGAACTATTTCTTCAGTTCAAAGTTCATCAACTCAGTCATTGAGATTTTCAGCACCTTAGAAATTTTAAACAACGTTAAGATTGTAATGTTGCGTTTACCATTCTCGATATTAGAATAACTTCCACTATCCATATCACAGAGTTTGGCAACAGTTTTTTGACGTAGTTGTTTTTCTTGACGAATCAGTCTTATATGATAGCCCAAAGATTTCAAGATTATATTATTTTGTTCTTTGAAATTTCCCACAGAATTTAATAGTTAGTTAAAATTAAACGGTTAGATATTTATAAATTAGAATTTAGTTCAATTAATGGTATGGAATCCATTAAAAAAAGGATCAAACCATTCAATATTACAAATTATATATACAAATCTCGTGGTTTATTTAAGAAATCTACATCTTAAATGCGGTTTTTTTTTATTTATTGGACTATACTTCAAATTATTGAAATTTAAAAATATCAATTCTTTTAATAATGCGTTTCCCAACTAAAAAAAAGCCAATTTTTTGTTTAAAACGACCCTCTTTTTTTTTAACAATTTATTTTACCCTTTTTATGTAACAAAATGTAACTTTGAACGTCTTATTTATTCATTGTTCGTTCAATCAAGTAACCAAATCAAATTATGTTAGAAATAAAACAACTTCATAAATCCTATGCCATTGGGGATTCCAGTTTACATGTTCTTAAAGGGATTGACCTTTCTGTAGCACAGGGCGAGATGGTCGCTATTATGGGATCTTCAGGATCTGGGAAATCAACTCTTCTGAACATCATAGGCATGTTAGACGAAGCAGATGGAGGAGACTATATACTAGATCAAGTTCCTATTAAAAATTTGACAGAAAAGAAAGCCGCGATTTATCGCAATAAATTTTTAGGATTTATTTTTCAATCGTTTAACCTTATTAATTATAAAAATGCCCTTGAAAATGTAGCGTTGCCTTTGTACTATCAAGGCCTCAAACGAAAAGAACGTCAGGAAAAAGCACGTTTTCACCTCGAAAAAGTAGGCCTCTTAGATTGGGAAACGCATTTGCCAAGTGAATTGTCTGGAGGACAAAAACAACGGGTCGCTATTGCACGTGCTTTAGCATCCGACCCAAAATTAATTTTAGCAGATGAACCCACAGGTGCGCTAGATACGACCACCTCTTACGACATCATGGCATTTTTACAACAACTCAACAACGAAGGCAAAACGATTTTAATCGTCACCCACGAGGAGGATATCGCTGCCATGTGCAAACGCATTGTACGTTTGCGAGATGGCGTCATTATGGAAGATAAAAAAGTAACCCAAGTTAGAGCAGAATCCCATGTTTGATATCGATTTTTGGCGCGAAATTTTTCAAAGCATCAACAAAAACCGCACACGAAGTTTGTTGTCCGGATTTACGGTGACCTTTGCGATTTTGTTATTTACCATATTATTTGGGCTTGCCAATGGGTTAAACAACACCTTTGCAGAAGCCTTTGTGGACGATGCTGCCAATGCCATGTTTATCCGCTCAGGAACAACAACCAAGGCCTATAAAGGCATGCAAGCGGGACGACGCATACAGTTTAGGAATGAGGACTATGAATACATCAAAAAAGATTTTGATGATAATGTAGAATTTATCACTTCTCGGATTTATAAAAATGTGGCCGCCTCCTTTAGAAATGAAAAAAATAACTATTCCTTACGCGCCGTACATCCTGACCACCAGT
>Ga0206129_10001153_pt1 | contig 36548 bp, 34 predicted proteins | sample Helgoland_Spring_8_FD_148616 | JGI IMG/M metagenome (GOLD analysis project Ga0206129, IMG submission 148616) | Pelagic subsurface seawater microbial communities from Kabeltonne, Helgoland, North Sea - Helgoland_Spring_Bloom_20160502_2 | ecosystem: Environmental > Aquatic > Marine > Epipelagic ...
TGCAAAATTTTCATATGTTGATGTCATAGAAAATAATGATGTTAGAACAACTTTACCATCTGTATCAGATTGGCCAACTTTCCCTCAAGTCTTCATCAAGGGTGAGTTAATTGGTGGTGCAGATATTATTACCCAAATGCATGAGTCAGGAGACTTGCAGAAAGTAATTGATGACGCTAGTTAATTTTTATTAAAGTCATTTATTATTTTACAAAAGACTTTAGCAGTAACATCAGAGTCATATGCAGCTGAGTGAGCTTCCTTTGAATTATAATCAATCTTTAAAGATTCACATATTCTAGCTAGTACTGTTTGGTTTGTAGCTAAAGCACCTAAAGTAACTGTATCTAATACAGAAAATGGATGAAAAGGGGATCTTTTAATATTATTTCTTTTAACTGCCGCATTTAAAAATGAATTATCAAAATGAGCGTTATGACCAACTAATATAGCTCTAGAGCACTCGTATTTATTTTTAGTTTTATTAATAATTTTAAACAGTTCTTTTAAGGCATATTCTTCTTCAACCGCATTCCTTAAAGGATGACCAAGTTTAATTTTTGTAAATTCTAATGACTCATCCTCAACTATAGTCCCTTCAAAAGGGTTGAGATGATATCTAAATGTTTCTCCAACCAACAGCTCATCATTTTCTTCTTCTATTAGTGTTATAGCTATTTCTAAAATTGCATTTGCTTTAGAATCAAAGCCTCCTGTTTCAAGATCTACGACAACTGGTAAATATTTTCTAAATCTATCTTTTAACATTAGTCAGATTTATTTTTAACAAAATTTTCTAGCAAACTTTCATCAAACTTATGTAAGTTTTGTAAATCATTTTTTGTAATATTAACTTGCATATCATTAAGATTTTCTGATTTGTTGATACCTCTATTCTCAATTTGATTATTTATAAATTTGCTAATATTTAAATTTTCATTCGAAAAATTTTTTAGCTTTGATCTTTTTTTAGTATTTGTAGTTTCTTTTAAATTATAAAAAAATTGAGACGAATCTCTTTGTTGTTTTATTTGATCTTCAGGTACTGAAACAATTTCTATGCAGTCTACAGGGCATGGCTCAATACATAATTCACAACCTGTACATATATCATCAATAATTGAATGCATCATATTGGCTGATCCAACAATTGCATCAACTGGACATGCATCTATACATTTTTTACATCCAATGCATTCGTCCTCAACAATAGTCACTTTTTGACTATTGATAGTCGGACCATAATCTAAATTTACTTTAGAAATTTTTTTATCAAGTAACTGATTTAATTTATTAAGAGTTTCTTGCCCACCAGGAACACATCTATCATGAGGATTACCGTCAACTATTGCTTGAGCATACTGCATGCAGCCAGGTGTATCGCATCTACCACATTGAATCTGAGGTAATTCTTTATGTATAAGGTTAATTAATTCCAATTTTATTTTTCTTTAACGCCTAGTTTCTCTTGAAGTTTCGAATTGGAAGTTGTGTAACCAAAGGGAACTCTTTCACCTGGATAGATTCTTTTGTAGGCTTCTTGAACTGCAAGAGTGGTCTCATGGAAACCAGATAGAATAAGATCTAATTTACCTGGATAGTCGTTGATATCACCAACAGCAAAAATCCCTTCCACAGATGTTTGATAGTTTTCAGTATTTACTGATATTTTTTTACCACTTAAATCAAGATTCCATTCAAGAATAGGACCTAGTTTTTTATTAAGACCAAATAAGAAGAGCAATTCATCAGCACTATGATGCTCAATTTCATTGGTATCAAAATTTTTCAGAGTGACACCCTGAACTTTATCTGACCCCTCAATGCCATCAATAAGATAAGGAGTCAAAAGTTTAACTTTTCCAGAAGCTACAAGTTCTCTCATCTTTTCTTCAGAGTGAAGGGCGCCTCTAAATACATCTCTTCTATGAACAAGCGAGAGACTTTTGGCTTTTTCTGCAAGATCTATTGTCCAATCTAAAGCAGAATCACCACCACCAAATATAAAGATATCTTTATTTTCATATAAAGATTTTGATCGAACAGCATAAGTAACACCTTTATTTAAAAATTTATCTGGCTCACTAATGTTAGCAGGTCTTCTTGGTTCAAAAGAGCCAGCACCTGCAGCTATAAAGATATTTTTTGTAATAAATTTAGTAGATTCGTTTGTTTCTATTTCCCAAAACTTACTATCCTCATGATCAATTTCATTTATTAGCTCAACTCTTTCATTTAAAACTAGTTCATAATTAAATGGCTCAATCTGTTTAAGCAGAGCATCAACATGCTCTTGAGCTGTTTGAAATGGCACTCCTGGAATATCATAAATTGGTTTTTCTGGATAAAGTTCAGCACATTGGCCACCAGGCTTATCTAAGTTATCTATAAGAACACAATTTAATCCTAGCAAGCCTGCCTCAAATACAGTAAAGAGGCCTACAGGTCCTGCTCCAATTACTACAATATCTACTTCTTTTGCCATTATTTTACTCTTAAGCCTGGAGTAGCACCGGAATCTGGTGAGATGAGATATATTCCTTCGTCATCACTAGATGCTAAAACCATACCCTCTGAAAGACCAAATTTCATCTGTCTTGGTGCCAAATTACTTACTAAAATTACCATTTTACCTACAATGCTTTCGGGGTCGTAAGCTTTTTTAATACCTGCAAAGACATTTCTTTCACCAAGATCGCCAACATCTAAAGTAAGTTGTAAAAGTTTGTCAGCACCATCAACGTGAGAAGCGTTTTTAATTTTTGCAACTCTTAAATCAATATCAGCAAACTGATCAATATTTATATAATTTTCTTCTTCACTCATTGGTTTTTCCTCTGGGATTACAATAGGTTCAAGTCTTTTCAATAAAGGTTTGTACTTATTAATATTATTTTTTAAATATAATTCAATATCATTAAATGATTGCTTTTCTTGATTTAAAAACTTAAAAGCTTCTTTGGTTATATTTGGAATAATAGGACTCAGGTAGATTGATAAAATATTAAAAACATTTAAGGCAGTTGTTGCAATTTGAGCAGCTTCGTCGATATCTTTTTTCCATGGCGTATTGTCATTTATATATTTATTTGTTAAATCAGCAATATCCATTATTAATCTAACAGCCTTAGAGTAGTTTCTAGATTCAAAACATGCTTCTATAGCTTCTTTTTGGTTAATTGCTTTTTCTATAAGCTCATTATCAAAAGTACTTGAAAGGGCGTTTGAATTCTTTTCTATAAATGAAGAACATCTGCTAGCTATATTTAAGTATTTACCAACTAAATCTGAATTTATTCTTTTAACATAATCTTCAAAATTTAAATCTATGTCTTCAACCTTGTCATTTAGTTTGGCTGCAAAATAGTACCTTAATGTTTCAGGATCACAAAGATCAGCAAATTCTTTTGCCAGTATTCCTGTGCCCTTAGATTTAGACATTTTTTCACCATTAATGGTTAAAAAACCATGAACATATATTCCGTTTGGTAGTTTTAAATCGGACCCACTTAATAAAGCAGGCCAAAATAAACCATGGAAATAAGAAATATCTTTTCCAATAAAGTGATAAATTTCATAATCTGAATCAGCAGACCATAAAGAGTCCATATCTTTATTATTTTTTGTAGCCCAATTATCTATAGATGCTATATATCCTATTGGGGCATCAAGCCATACATAAAAGTATTTATCCTCTTCTTCTGGTATTTTAAAGCCAAAATATGGAGCATCTCTCGATATATCCCATTGATGCAGGTCATCGTTAAGCCATTCACTGAGCTTATTGGTAATAGGTTTTTGAAGATCAGCTGAAGCCAAGAAATTCTTTAAAACATCTAATTTTTTGGGCAGATCAAAAAATACATGCTCACTTTCTTTGTTTATAGGTTTTGTACCTGATATCGCAGATACAGGATCTTTAAGTTCACTAACATCATATGTGGCCCCGCATTTAGTGCATCCATCTCCATATTGATCTGAAGCTTCGCATTTAGGGCAGGTACCTTTTACAAATCTATCTGAAAGAAACATAGATTCAGCTTCATCAAATAACTGATTGATAGTTTTTCTTGTAATTAAGTTATTTTCTTTAGCTTTTAAGTAAATTTTTTCAGAATATTTTTTATTCTCATCTGAATGTGTTGTGTGATAATTTGTAAAATTAATATCATAAAGCTTATAGGTCTCTTCATGATCCCTTTGAACATCTTTAATCAAATCCTCTGGAGATATGCCTAATTCTTTAGCTTTTAGCATAACTGGGGTTCCATGCGTATCATCAGCACAGAAAAACAAACACTCATTACCAGATTTGTTTTGAAACCTTGACCATATATCAGTTTGAACTGCTTCCAAAATATGGCCAAGATGAAGCGAAGCATTTGCATATGGCAAAGCTTGGGTCACTATAATTTTTCTTGTTTTATTTGTAGTTGAGCTCATATATAACCTGTATTATATGTGAAAAAACAAACCATATGGCTATAAAGAAAATAATCGCTGTTGCTTCTGCAAAGGGAGGAGTTGGTAAGAGCTCTCTAACAGCTTCGATTGCAATTGAAAAAGCAAAAAGTTTTCAAGTCGGGGTTCTTGATGCAGATATCTATGGCCCAAACCAACATCTACTCTTCGGTATAGAAAATATTAAACCAGAAATTATTCAGATAGATGGCAAAAAATATTTTAAGCCAATAATTTCTCATAACGTAAAACTTAATTCAATGGGTTTTATTCTTGATTCAGATAAAGCTGCTTTATGGAGAGGCCCAATGCTAAGTGGGGCTATTAAACAATTAATTCACTCAACAGATTGGGGTGACTTAGATTATTTATTTATAGATATGCCTCCAGGAACAGGCGATGCTTATTTGACCATTAGCTCTGAAATCAAACCTGACAATTCCTTATTGATCACAACTCCAAATAAATTAGCAGTCCATGACTTAATCAAGTCTGTAGAGGTATTTAATAAATTAGATATAAATATATTAGGTTATGTAGAGAATAATATTTCAAATAAAAAAATATCATATGACTTTAAACTCATTGATGATCTGAATATTAAAAAATTGGCATCAATAGATTTTAATGAATCAATTTATGAATTTAATCCAAAAAAGATACATGATTCTATTAAGGATTTAGCCTCCATTCTTTAATCACTAGTATAATTATTCTATGTTTCGTATTTTATTAGTCTCCTTTTTAAGCGTTTCCTTAATTCATGCTGAGGATATTAATGACCCTTTTGAAGACATTAATCGTATTACTTTTAAATTTAATGAATCTTTAGATAATAATTTTTTAAAGCCTGTGGCTCTAACATATTCAAAAACTCCCAAACCTATTAAAAAAGGTATTTCTAATTTTTTTGACAATTTAGAAGAGATTGAAACTTCTGTTAACCAAATTCTTCAAGGTAAACCAAAGTTAGCTATTAATGATTTTTCAAGATTTATAATTAATAGCACCATTGGACTTGGTGGCTTTTTAGATGTTGCAACAAAAATAGGATTAACTCGACATGAGGAAGAGTTTGATCAAACGCTTGCTCTATGGGGTGTTCCGTCAGGTCCTTATATAATGTTACCTGGGTTGGGTCCATCAACCTTGCGCGATACATTGGCTCGACCTTTTTCATCTTTCTTATCGGTTACATTCCATATGACAGAGTCGGATGTAAATTTAGCACTTAAAGGAATGGACGCGCTAGAGACTAGAGAAAGACTATTAGAAATAGAGTCTTTGATATATGGTGATAGATATAACTTTGTTAGAGATTCATATTTTCAGTATATGAATTATGAAATTAATGATGGTGTTGATGTTGAGGATGAGTTTATAGACGATATGGATGATTTATTAATAGAACAATAAATCTTCTAATTCTTGTCTGTGAGCTCCAATTGATTCTTTTTTGATTACTTCTAAGATTTTTATTCTAAAAGTTTTAGCATACTTATCACCTCTTGATAGCCCAAAAAGATGTTTCATCATTCTTGAGAGGTCATGGCCTTGATTAAGCTTATCTTCTACATAATCTAAATATTGATTTAGTATTATTTTTTTTGATTTTTTGGACTCAGGTTCTCCATATATTTGAGCATCTATGTCTTGAATTAAAAATGGATTTTCATAAGCAGCTCTTCCAATCATAACTCCATCGACATGCCTTAAATGCTCATGGCAATCAGTAATAGTTTTTATACCACCATTAATAACTATATCTAGCTCAGGAAAGTCTTTTTTTAATTGATAGACATAATCATATTTCAATGGTGGTATATGTCTGTTTTGTCTTGGGCTCAAGCCTTTTAAGATTCCGTTCCTAGCATGAATAATAAAATGATTAATCCCAGAGTTTTTAACTATCTCGACAAAATTATATAAAAATTCATATTCTTCATGATCATCAATTCCAAGTCTGCATTTGATTGAAACTGGAATGGAAACATTATTTTGCATTGCACTTAGACATTCAGCAACATGATTTGGTTCAAGCATTAAACATGCACCAAATCTTCCTTTTTGCACTCGATCAGACGGGCATCCGACATTAAGATTTATTTCATCATATCCATAATCTTCTGCAATTTTTGAGGATTCAACTAGATCATTAATGTCTGAACCGCCAAGCTGAACAGCTACGGGATGCTCTTCTTGATTAAATTCTAATTGATGAAAGCATTTGCCATATAAAATAGCTCCTGTTGTGACCATCTCAGTATAGAGAAACACTTTTTTTGAAATTAGTCTCAACAAATATCTGTCATGCATGTCTGTATACTGCATCATTGGAGCAATCGATGCCTTATGAGAATCCGAATAAGACATTATTACAACAAATAGATAATAGAAAGAAATCCTACTATTGAAAGCACAATGGTGTAGGGTAGTGCCATCAGTACCATTCTCATATATGAAAGATTTATTAGAGGTGCTAATGATGAGGTTAATAAGAATAAAAATGCAGCCTGTCCATTAGGTGTGGCTATACTTGGTATATTAGTCCCTGTATTTATTGCAACAGCCAGAAGATCAAATTGCTCTCTAGTAATAACGTCACTATCAAGAGCAGCTTTAACTTCGTTTATGTATATTGTTGCTACAAAGACATTATCACTAATTGCAGAAAGAAAACCGTTTGCTACAAAAAATAGTGGTGGTTGGACTTCTAAAGATTGTGATAGTACATAGGTAATAACTGGTAAAAAAAGTTGTTGGTCGTTAATCACGCTTACTATTGCAAAAAATACAGCTAAAAGTGCTGTAAAGGGAAGAGCTTCATGAAATGCTTCACCAAGATTATGTTCTTCGGTTATTCCCTTAAAAGCAGTAAGAAGAATTATCACAGCTAAACCAATTAGCCCAACTGCAGCTACATGAAATGCTAGCGCAAGAACAAGGAATAGAGCTACACACATTTCGATAAATAATTCTGTTTTTTGCTCTAAAGTAGTATTTTCAGTTTCGTATTTATCAAAATCATTAAAAACATTTCTCACAGTTGCAGGTAATTGACTGCCAAAACCAGCAATTGAAAACTTTTCTATAAAATAGCATGTACATAAGCCTGCAACAAAAACAGGCATAGTCACGGGAGCCATCCTGATAAAAAATTCTATAAACTCCCATCCTGCAACCTTGGCTATTAATAAGTTTTGAGGTTCACCTACAATAGTACAAACTCCACCAAGAGCAGTACCAACTGCACCATGCATTACTAAATCTCTCAAGAATGCTTTAAATTTTTCTAAATCTTCTATGCTGACACTGCTTAAAGAAGAATTATCATTATAGTTATGAGATAAATCACTAAAATTTTTACCAGATGAAACAGTATGATAGATCCTATAAAAACCAATGGTTACACCTATTAAAACCGCAGTCACTGTCAATGCATCAAGAAAAGCAGATAGAATGGCTGCTGAAAAACAAAACATTAATGAAAGGTTTATCTTTGAATTAACTTTGAGTAGCAATTTTGTAAATATTGCTAACATTAAGTTTTTCATGAAATAGATACCAGCTACCATAAAAATTAAAAGAAGAATTACTTCAAGATTATGCTCAATTTCATAATAAATTCCTTTTGTGGTTGTAAGACCAAGAACTATAGCTTGGATAGCAAGAAGGCCTCCTGGTTGAAGAGGGTAGCATTTAAGTGCTAAAGCTAGAGTAAATATGAATTCAAGTAATAGCATCCAACCAACAATAAAATTACCATTCAAGCCAAATGAATTAAAAAGTATTAAAGCTATTGGATTAATTAATAAGAAAGTTACAATAGTTTTCTTATACCAAATTGGTGAATTACCTAAAAACAGTTTTTGTATTACGCTGATCATATATAAATTTAATTAATAAGTTGTATGCATTTTAAAAGATTTTTTAACATTAAACCCGATATTCCGAATCTATTCATTATTTTTAATAATAATAAAGTAATTTATGACTTGAATGATAAGACTTATCTTTTAAATTCTTCTTTTTTAAATTTTATTAATTATAATTTCAAAAAAATTGGTATCGCTGAAGATAATGGTATCAATATTTATGCTGTTGATGTTACTGATGAGTTATTTAATTTATCAGATCAAGGTTATCCATCTCTTGTTGAATATGATCTAAGACATTTAATGTCAACCTTAAATGAAGCTGAAATGAATTTGGTTGGAAGGGCTAATCAATTATTGCATTGGCTAAAAAGTAATACCCATTGTGGTTATTGTGGCTCATTAAAGATTTTTCATGAAAAAGAAGAAGCTATGTTTTGTAAGTGTAATAACATCATGACTTATCCTACTATTTCACCATGCGTACTTGCTTTAATAAAAAAAGATAATCAGATCCTGCTTGCAAGAAATGCACTTTTTCCTGAGGGCTTATATAGTTCTTTAGCAGGGTTTATAGAGGTCTCTGAAACTGCAGAAGAAACGGTTAAAAGAGAAGTGTATGAAGAAGTTGGTTTAAAAGTTACAAATATTAAATATTTTGGAAGTCAGTCATGGCCATTTCCAAGCCAGCTTATGCTTGCATACACTTGTGAATATGAATCAGGTGAAATTCAAGTCGACGGCCATGAAATCGTTGATGCTAAATGGTTCGATATAGACAATCTTCCAAATACACCACCTAGCTCAACACTGTCAGGGCTTCTAATTAACTCTTATATCTCGGGTCATTAGCCGCTCTAGTCGGTATTTCTTTTTTTACTTTAGGCTCTTTTACAATTTCTTTAATAGCAGGTTCTTTCTTAACAGGAATATCTTTTGATTCTGCTTTTACAGGAGCTTTTTTTGGTTCAATTTTTTTAATAGCTTCTTTTTTAGGTTCCTGATTTTTTATTTCAGGTTTAGGTGAAGAATTTATTTTTGCATTATCTTTAAGATCATTTTGTTTTGAGTCAGATACTTTTTTATTATTCTGAACATGTTTTTTATTCTGAACAGGTTTTTTGTTCTGAACAGGTTTTTTGTTCTGATTTATGTTTTTTTGGGCCTTGGCTTTATTCTGGTTTTGTTGCGTATTATTTCTAGGTTTTCTATTATTTCTAGGTTTTCTATTACTATTGTGATTATTTTTTTTAGGTTTAGGTTTCGGCTTTTCCTCTTTATCTACACCAGCAATACTTTTAATCCAACCTATAAGACCTTCTTTTTTCTTTTTAGGCATTTTTGGTGGTTTGATTCTATCAACCAAAGGCTTCATTGATTTTGATTGGTTTTTATCATCTCTCCAACTTGTATCAGGTTCAGGACTATTTGGTGTGAGATTATATGAATCAACATTTTTTATATCCGAAGATTTAATTCTAATAACTTTATAATATGGCCTAAACTTATATGGATCTGCTATAACAAGAATCTTAATGTTATTAGTTTTTTCAATATTTATAATGTCATTTCTTTTTTCATTTAATAAATAACTAGCAACATCAGCGGGTACATAAACTTGTATCTCTCCAGTATTATCCTTTGCTGAATCTTCACCAATAATTCTTAAAATTGATTGACCAAGAGACCTAGGGCCCCTAACAAGAACATGTTCAATATCGTATGATTCGTTTAATGATGGTCTTAATCTTTGTCTAGAAACTTCTAATAGACCAAATTTAGAAATACTTGAAACCTGAACCCTTGCTCTGTCAGAATAAACAGCTTTTCTAAAAGCTGCTTCTACTTTTTCTTGATGACCGGTATCAAGCATATCAATGAAATCAATAACTACCAATCCACCAACATCTCTTAACCTCAATTGTCTTGCAATTTCTTTTGCAGCTTCTAGGTTTGTTTTATAGGCAGTATCTTCTATATCCTTGCCTTTTGTAGATCTTGCAGAATTAACATCTACAGCTGTCATTGCCTCGGTAGGGTCTATAACTATAGATCCACCTGAAGATAAAGATATTTCTCTCTGAAATGCTAATTCAATCTGAGATTCTATTTGATATCTATTAAATAAAGGAATTTCTTCTTGATAGAGCATAACCTTATCAGAATGATCAGGTAGAACTGCATCTACGAATTCTTTAGCCTCGTTATATGTTTCTTTGTCATCAATAAGAATTTCTTCTATATCATCTTTAAAATAATCTTTTACTACTCGAACAATTAGTTTGTCATCCCTGTAAATAAGAGAAGGACTTTTAGCGTTAGGTATGTGATTATTGATTTCATCCCAAAGGGCTAATAAATAAGCTAAATCAAGACTGAGCTCCTCACTTGATCTTCCTAGACCATTAGTTCTCACTATAGCGCTCATGTTTTCAGGAATATTTAAAGAATCTAGCGCTGCTTTTATTTGATCTCTTTCTTCGCCACTAATCCTTCTAGATATTCCACCAGATCGTGATGAATTTGGGATTAGAACAATAAACCTACCCGCCAATCCTATTTGAGTCGTTAGAGCCGCTCCTTTAGTTCCTCTCTCTTCCTTAGTTACTTGAACAATTATCTCTTGACCTTCCTCTAAAGTGCATTCATTTTTACCATTTTTATTTTTTTTATAAAACTCATTAGATAGATCTTTTAAAGGAAGAAAGCCGTGTCTTTCAGATCCAAAATTTATAAAAGCAGCATCAAGGCTTGATTCTATTCTTGAAACAGTAGCTTTAAAAATACTACCCTTTAATAAAACTTTATCAGGTGATTCAGTATCAAAATCATATAGTTTTGCACCATCAACTAAAGCAACGCGTAACTCATCTCCATAAGATGAGTTGATTAAAATTCTTTTCATATTATTCTCCCTATTTATAGGAAGATAATGCAGCAGTGTGCTTTGTTAAGCTTCTATCAGTAAGTCTTACTTTGTTTGCTTACATGATTAACCCTACCTAGGGTTGTATTTAAACTGTTGTATATATCTTTCTTTTTACTAAATTTGACTACTTTATCTAGTCATTTAAACGTATATCCTATAGATTTGTCTTATGCCTGTCAAAATATTAGAAGTTAATGACGATAATGATGGAAGAAGAATAGATAATTACTTGATGTCTATTTATAAAAACATTCCAAAATCAAAAATTTATAACATCATAAGAAAGGGTGAGGTTAGAGTTAATTCTGGAAGAGTTAAGCCTAACACTAAAATCAAAACCAAAGATTTGATAAGAATTCCTCCCTACCTTCACAATGATGAAAAAAAAAGTTTTAAGCAATCAATAGATCAAAACTTAAAAAAATCAATTCTCGATAGTATTTTATACGATGACAATAATTTTATTATTATAAATAAACCTTGCGGCATTGCCGTTCATGGAGGTACAAAAAATAACATTGGTGTTATTGATGTCATTAGATTGCTTTATGGAAATTCAATAGACCTTTGTCATCGCATAGATAAAGAAACTTCTGGATGCCTTGTTCTATCAAAAAATAAAAAATCAAATAAGTGGTTCAATAAATTACTTTTAGATAAAAAGATAAAGAAAAAATATTTAGCAATTCTAAAAGGTCATCTTAAAACTAAAAAAGAAATAAAGACTTTAATAACTAAATCTGAAACATCTTCAACAAAATCTTTTATATCTGAGGTAGGGAAAGAATCTGTATCAGTTTTTAATCCCAAACAAAAATTAAATTCATCATGTTTAGTGGAAATTGAGATTTTTACAGGAAGAACACATCAAATTAGAGTTCAGAGTAGTCATATAGGTCATCCGGTACTTAATGATGATAAGTATGGTGATAAAGATTTTAATAAAGAAATTGCTCCTAAAAACATCAGAAGAATGGCCCTTCATTCTTCACAAATCGAATTTTTTGATGCTGATAATAAACTCATATCAATAAACGCAGAATTAGATAATTTATTTTTAAACCTTATAGATGCATTAAAGTAAATTTTTCTACCATTCATAGTATAATTTTGATAGGATACGTTTTTTTTAAGGGTAAGTATGGCAGTTCAAAAAAGTAAAGTTACAAGATCTAGAAGAGGTCAAAGAAGATCTCATGATTCATTAAAAGCTTCTACATTATCTATTGATCCTGTTTCAGGTGAAAAACATGCTCGTCATCAAATGACAAAAGATGGTTTTTATAAAGGCAGACTTGTAAAAGATTTAAGAAAAGTTGAAAAAGAAGAGGCTGAAGATATACAGGCTTAACTTATGCCTAGGCACATAAGTTTACTTTTTCCGGGTCAAGGCTCTCAATCTTTAGATATGTTGAGTACTTTTTCATCCTCAGAAATTAATCTAATTTCAAATGCCGCTAATAATGTTTTAGACATAGACATTATCGATCACATTAAAAATGGTCCAGAGGAAATATTAAATCAAACATCAATTACTCAACCAGCTATATTAATGACTTCCTATCTTTATTATCGAAGATTTATCAATGATACTGGAATAGTGCCAGATATATTAGCTGGACATTCATTGGGTGAATATACAGCTTTATTAGCTTCAGAATCTTTTGATTTATTAACAGCTATATCTTTAGTCCATAAAAGGGGTAAATATATGGAAAATGCAGAATCTGGTTCCATGTATGCAATTTTAAATCTTGATATCTCTAATATTAAAACTATCTGTAAAGAGGTTGAGGCTATAACAGGACAGATAGTTAGCGCTGCAAATATAAACTCGAATAATCAAATTGTTATCGCGGGTAATGATAATTCAACAAAAATTGCTGCAGATAGATGTAAAGAAGCTGGAGCTAAAAGATGTATTCAGCTCAAGGTAAGTGTTGCCTCTCATTGCGCTTTAATGAGCGAGGCTGCTAACCTCCTTGAGCAAGAACTTCAAAGCATTTTAATTAATAAACCAAAAATGACTGTACTTCATAATTATGACGCCTCACACTGCAAGGATTCTTCAGATATAAAATTAAAATTAAAAAAACAACTTTTTAAACCTGTTCAATGGGTTAGCATTATGAATAAAATTAGAGAGTATGACGGGCTTGTTATTGAGTGTGGTCCTGGCAAGGTTTTGAGCGGTCTTGCAAAAACTAATGGAATAAATAATATATTATCAATGACAGATTTAAAATTTAAAGACGAGCTAAAACAATTATTATGAATAAAGAAGTAGTATTTATATCTGGCGCTTCTCGTGGAATTGGAACTGCTATTGCTAAGAATTTTGCAGATCTTGGTTATACAGTAATCGGCACATCAAGGTCTAGTTTTACATTTGATTCAAAAAATAAAAACTTAATACCTATCTCACTAGATATTACAAATAGAGAGTCTATTACCGAATGCACGAATTTCTTAAAAGAAAATAATCTCATACCTTCGATCTTAATTAACAATGCTGGCATAACATCAGATCAATTATTTTTAAGAATGAAGGATTATGAATGGGATAATGTAATTGCAACTAATCTGACTGGTACCTTTAATCTTACAAGAGCTCTTATTAAGGGAATGATAAAAAATAGATATGGGAGAATTATAAATATCTCATCCGTTTCAGGTTTGATGGGCAATCCTGGCCAAGTTAATTATTCTTCTGCTAAAGCTGGGTTGAGTGGTTTTACTAAATCCTTAGCAAAAGAAGTTGGTTCTAGGGGAATAACTGTAAACTCTATTGCTCCAGGTTTTATTGAGACCGATATGACGTCGTATCTTGATGCTGATGCAAAGGAGAAGCTCATACAAGACATTCCTTTAAATAGACTAGGTTCTGTTGATGATATCTCTGAATTAGCAGTCTTTTTAGCAGGTAAAGATGCTTCTTACATTACAGGCCAAACCATCTCTGTAGATGGCGGCTTGTTTATGTATTGATATTTTGCGCCTAAAAAGTTGTACATCTTCTTATAATTCGATGTAAAATGCTGCATTTACTTTGGAGTAATTATGAGTATTGAAGATAGAGTTAAAAAAATAGTCAGCGATCAACTTGGTAAATCTATTGATGAGATTCAAAGTGATTCATCTTTTGTAGATGATCTAGGCGCTGATTCTTTAGATACAGTTGAATTGGTAATGGCTTTAGAGGAAGAGTTTGATTTAGAAATTGCAGATGAAGATGCTGAAAAAATCTCAACTGTGAATGAAGCTGTTGATTACATCAATTCAAATTCTTAAAAACTATTCCAAAAATAATTTAAGTTTTTAATAACAATTCTAAATTAGAATAATTTTAACGAGATTTCATAGTAATATGTTATCTCGTTTTTTTATGGGATTAAAATAGATTAATGTTATTGATAAGAAATATATTCATACTATTAGTTGCCATAGCTTCTATTATTGGTCCATACACAGCTTTACTTAATTCAACCTCATCGGTTTCCTTAATAACTATTGAAAAAGGTGATTCTATGTATGGAGTTATTTCAAAATTAGTACCAAATTCTTTTCTTAATAGGCTTTTTTTCAGAATCTATATCAAACAGAATCAAATTGAATCTTTTAAAGCAGGTGAGTATGACATTTCACAAATGACTATTGCCAAAAGCATTGATGCCTTTAATAAAGGCGATAGTTTCACAAGGTCTTTGCAAATTAATGAAGGAATAACAATTTTTGATCTAGATAAAATTATTAATGATAGTTTGCTTATAAATGATTGTTTAAATTTAAATTGCTTGAAAACAGATTATCCATTCAAAGAAGGAGTTCTTTATCCTGATACTTATTTTTATAAGAAGGGTATGAAAGCATCAGAAATATTGAAGGTTAGCCATGAAATTCTTAATAATAAGCTAACAAATTTATGGGATAAAAAGCCACAATCAAATATGCTAAAAAATAAATTTGAAGCTTTAATATTAGCTTCTATTATTGAGAAAGAGGCCGGAAATCATCTCGAAAAAAAAGCTATAGCTGGTGTATTTTTAAAAAGAATTAGTCTTGGAATGAAACTTCAAGCAGATCCAACTATTATTTATGGTTTATTGCCTAATTTTGATGGCGATATTAAAAAAACTGATATTCTTGATAAAAATAATAGATACAATACATATATGATCGAAGGTTTACCTCCTACTCCAATTTCTATTGTCTCAACAACATCTCTTGAAGCAGCTGTATTGGGTACACCTGGTGATTATTTATTTTTTGTTGCAGATACGCCAACCTCACATCATTTCTCTAGAACGTATGAAGAGCATAAAAGAATGATTAAAAAGATAGGTTTAGATAAATGAAAATAATTAGTTTTGAAGGTATTGAAGGTGTAGGCAAGTCAACCCAAATAAAACTATTAGATGATTATCTTATAAATAAAGGTTTCAAAACAGAGATATTAAGGGAGCCAGGATCCACAAGTACTGGTGAAAAAATTCGTGACATTCTTTTAAATTCACATGATGATCTGTCATCAAAAACTGAACTTCTTTTAATGTTTTCTGCTCGAGCACAACTTATTAAAGAAAAAATTGATAATTCTACTAATGATTTTATTCTCTTCGATAGGTTTTATGATGCTTCATCTGCATATCAGGGCTATGGAAGAGGCCTTTCCTTAAAAATAATTGATAGTTTAATAGAATTTATAGAATGTCCTGTTCCCAATATTACATTCTTATTAGATATTGATGTTAGCGAAGGTTTTGCAAGAAAGGCTAATGACAAAAAAGATAGAATAGAATCATCTGGTCATACTTTTTTTGATAATGTTAGACAGGGTTATTTAGAGCTAAGCAAAGATAACAAAAGAATTAGAGTTCTTGATGCAAAAAAAGAAATAGGTGATATACATCAAGAGATTGTGAGCATAGTAAAAGAATATTTATGAATTTCGAAAAATGTGATTGGTTAGTTGATTCTTTTAACTCTTTGAATTTCAACAATCTTGCTCATGGAATAATTATCAACGGCCCAAAGGGGGTTGGAAAAAAATTACTTGCAAGAAAAATATCTGAAAAAATAATATCAAATTTCCAAGAAAATTTAAGAGATGATTTTCAAAATTTAATTGATAAAAATAATCACCCTGATCTATATTACCTGGATAAAGATAAGTATCTGCTCAAAGATATAAGAAGACAAAAAAAAGATACTAAAAATTGGGATGAGGAGAAGGGTTTTAATGATGTCGTATCTTTTTTAACTCTTACCCCATCAATCTCTAAAAACAAAGTAGTCTGTATGATTAATGCAGATTCGATGAATAATATTGCCCAAAATGCCTTGCTAAAATCACTAGAAGAACCTGCTCCCTTTTCTTATATCATTATGACAACAAGTCGCTCAAAAGCTTTAAATCAAACTATTTATAGCAGATGCCAGGTAGTAAATATTCCATTTATTGGGACAAATAAGATTGATACCTGGTTAATAGAAAACGGAATAACAGATTACACTTCAAATGATTTTCCAAGTTTTGCTTCGCCTTTTTCTATATTGGATGATATTCAAAGCAATAATCAGAATTGTTATAAAGAATTTGTTTCAATTTTAGTAGATTTTATTTCTTTAAAAATAGATCAAAATCAAGCAATTAAATTACTAAATGATCTTGATATTAGTCTTATCTTAAAAATGAATTATTTTGTTGAATTTTATAAAATAATACTAAAAGCCAGAATAACGAACGAAGATTTAAGTGGTGTCTATAAAATTTTTAATTCAAAAAATTTCAATAAATTAAAAATTTCTAATTTAATTAACGATATAAATAATCTAAGGCATGACTTATATGATGTCACATCAATTAATGAAACTCACGTCTTAAATTATTTCTTTAGTGAATTAAAACTATCTATTAAACAATAGTTGTACCACCATCAATGACAATTGTTTGGCCATTTATATAACTTCCAGCAGAGGATGCAAGCATAATTGCTGCTCCAGCAATTTCATCAGGCTCACCAATTCTTTTCATTGGATTTGTTTGCAGAACTGCTTTTAATATATCAGGATTTTCCCATAAGCCTTTTGCAAAATCAGTTCTTACTAAACCGGGTGCTATAGAATTCGCTCTGATATTTTTATTACCAAATTCTGCAGCGATATTTTTAACAATCATCACATCAGCAGCCTTGCTTATATTATATGCACCTAGAAGAGAACTTCCTTTGATAGCTGCAATACTAGATATGATTATTATCGAGCCATCCTCCTTTTCAATCATATATGGCAGACATAAATTGCATAATAGTTGATTTGATCTAATGTTGTTATGCATTACTTTATCAAATTGTTCGATATTCATATCAAGCATTGAGCCCATAAATGTATTAGTAGCAGCATTACAAATTAAGGTATCTATTCCACCCAAGGTATGTATGGTTTCTGTAACTAAGTTTTTAAGTTGATCATCATCTGCAATATTGCATGCAATAGGATATGCAACTTCTTTACCTATATCATCATTAATTTCTTTTGCGGTTTCTTTGCAAGCATCTATTTTTCTTGATGATATAATAACCTGAGCGCCCATTAGCGCAGATTGATGAGCTATGGACTTGCCTATGCCTTTAGAACTACCGGTAATTAGGATTGATTTATTTTTAAGACTAAATAATGACATTTTGATTATAATGATTTAACAATAAAAGGAATATTATCATGATGATTGAAATATACGGAAAAACATTTTGTCCATATTGCGATAAAGCAAAAGCTTTGTGCGAAAGACAGGGGTATAAATATTCTTACAAAGAGCTGGATAAAGATTTCTCTAGAGATGAGTTTTTTAATATTTTTCCAACAGCTAGAACCTTTCCACAAATTAAAATTGATGGAAGTGATATTGGTGGATACACAGAGTTAGAAACTTGGTCAAAAAATAAGGAATAACAATGACACAATTTAATGATTTTTTATTACTTCTTGATAGTAACTTAAGTGGATCTTGGTGGTTTCCAATCTTACTGGTTGGAACCGGAATATTTTTTACTATTTATCTTGGTTTTCCTCAATTTAGATTTTTTGGTAAAGCATGGAAATTAGTATCAGGTAAAAATAATAAATCAGATGAAGAGGGCGAAACTACTGGATTTGAAGCCCTAACAACTGCAATGTCTGGTGCGGTCGGTACTGGTAATATTGGTGGAGTAGCACTTGCAATATGGACTGGAGGCCCTGCGGCAATATTTTGGATGTGGATAACAGCAATATTTGGAATGACAACAAAATTTGTGGAAGTAACTATGGGCCATAAATATAGAACAAAACTAGATGATGGCTCTATATCTGGTGGACCTATGTATTATATTGAACATGCATTAAATATGAAATGGGCTGGAATCCTTTTTGCATTTTTAATGATGATTACTGCAATTGGCTCAGGAAATATGCCGCAAATCAATAACATAGCGCTAGTAATGAATACAGAGTTTTCAGTACCAAAACTATTTACTGGATTATTTCTGGGTGCCTTATTATGGGTAATTATAATTGGAGGTATAAAAAGAATAGCTTCTGTTGCTAGTAAGATCATTCCAATAATGGGACTGATTTATTTTGGAGGAGCCTTAATAATCCTTATAGAAAATTATCAGAATATTATTCCATCATTTAATGCTATTTTCTCTCAAGTATTTACAGGATCTGCCGCAGTTGGTGGTTTTCTTGGTGCTAGTTTTGCTATGAGCTTGAAATATGGTGTTGCTAGAGGATTGTATTCAAATGAAGCAGGCCAGGGCTCATCACCAATTGCTCATGCATCATCAAAAAATAAATCTATCGATCAAGGAGTTGTATCTATACTAGAGCCATTTATAGATACCATAGTTGTGTGTAGTGTTACGGCTTTAGTTATCTTATCAAGTGGAGTTTGGACACAGAAATTTGATACAACATTTGCCAAAACAGATATGGTTATTCTTGATGGTATTTATTCTGATGAAAAAAATTCTGATGGAACATATGTTCACCCGGGTCACATAAATGAATTAACAAACTACGTTCAATCACTAGATTCAGATGTAAAAGAATATTCTGGAACCATTTATATTGAAGATGGAACCATAATTGATTCTGATATAACAGTTCTTCATTCCAGATCAATAGCTGAAGACATAAAGGTTATAAAAAATGATAAAAACTTATATACAGGAACTTTAAATATAGTTGATGGAAAAATATTAGAATCAGTTGTATTAGAAGGAAAATCATTGGTAAGCTCCGCTGAATTAACTGCAAAAGCCTTCTCTCAAGGTATCCTTGGAGAATATGGTGGAAAATTGGTTGCGATAGCACTACTTTTGTTTGCTTTTTCAACTGCAATAACCTGGTGTTATTACGGTGATAGATCAACCGCATATATCTTTGGTGAAAGAGGGGTATTTTGGTATAGGAACTTTTATGTCTTATGTTTTATATTAGCTGCTGTAATCGATACAACAATTGTTTGGAATATTGCTTATGTTGTAGTTGCATTAGTTTCAATACCTAACTTAATTGCTTTATTTGTTTTAAGAAATGAGATGAAAGATTTAACTAATGAATTTATAAAAGAAAACTAATATAATTTAATTTTAAAAAAATCTCATTTTAAAAATGAACCCAAAAAATTATCTTACGCTATTGTTAATAGTACCCCTTGTATCTTGTGGCGGAGGTGGTGGTGGCGGCTCTTCTGATCCTGAGTCACCATCAATTTTTAACCCTGTTATAAATACTTTCACAGCCTCTGCAACATCAATTGTTGCGGGTAGTTCTGTTGATTTATCATGGACAACTACAAATGCTATTGAATGTTCTGGCTCAGTAGACTGGGAAGGTAATAAAGCAACCGGTTCTGGTTCTGAAACACTAACCTTATCGGATGTAAGGTCCTATACTTTTACATTAACTTGTAGAGGTGAGGACCCTCAAAATACTGTAGCTAAATCTGTTACGGTTGAGGTTTCTGACTCTAGCGGTTCAGGTTCTGATATATATGCTGAAGATAAAAGTTCTTATTGTAAGGTTCCAGAAAATAATACTTCTAACTACTGGATTGAAGAATTTAGTTCTGAGGTTTTGAATGAAGAATTTTTTTCATATGATGTTGGAAATGGTTTCTCTAGCAATGGTCAATGGATTGGAGGTTGGGGTAATGAAGAATCTCAGTACTACACTAGTTGTGATGAAGGCTATTCTAAATTTTGTAATGAATCTACAAAAGCAACAGAAAATACATTTATAGAAAATGGATATCTAAAAATACAACCAATTTATTGGAATCCTGATTATGGTCAAACTCCATTTGATGACCCCTATTGTGAAACCAATGATTGTAGTTCGTGGGGAGGAACATTTGATTATACTTCCGGTAAATTAATTACTAGAGATAAATTTACAGTTACCCCTGGTAATGAAGTAACTGTATGTTTTAAAGTTCCTGAGGGCAGTGGACATTGGCCTGCATTCTGGATGATGCCTCAAAGTTCTGACGAAAATACTAAATCTTGGCCAAGAGACGGTGAGATAGATATCATGGAGCATATGTCTTCTAATCAAGATAATCAGATACAATCAACCGTCCACTATTCTAATAATAATTCTGTTCATTCCTATAAATGGGGAATAGAAACAATTCCACAAAATGTTAATTTTGTAGATAAATTTCATTCTATAACATTTAAATGGATTGAAGATAAACTTGAATTTTATCTTGACACACATAACGAACCTTTCCATTCTATTGATCGCTCAACTAATCAAGATTTTCTAAATGGTGCATACTGGCCTTTTAACGAATCTTTCTATTTAATAATGAATCTTGCAGTTGGTGGGACAAACGGTGGTGACATTAACATTAATGCATATTGTCAAGATATCGAATGTTCAAATTTATCAGAACCAGATAAAGGCAGATTATTAATTGACTATATTGAAGTAAAGTCTATCAATTAGAAGACCTGTTATTTAATTCTTTGAGCACATCTTCAAAAGAGTAATTCTGATTTTTTAAAAGAACTAAAAGATGGAATAGCAAGTCTGCAGATTCATCAACCAACCTTCCATCATTAGTTACTGCTGCTATCGATGTTTCACCTGCTTCTTCTGTGACTTTTTTAGCTATTTCTTTAACACCCCTATCTAATAAAGATGCGACATATGATTTTTCTATAGGTTGATCCTTCCTTTTATCAATTACAGCTTCCAGTTCTGTGATTATTGAAAAAGAATTTTTTTTCTCTGATTTAAAACATGAATAATTTTCTAGATGGCATGTTGGCCCTAGTTGCTCTGCTTTAATCAGCAAAGCATCTTTATCACAATCAAATTCAATTAATTTTAGAAATAATTTATTACCGGATGTTTCTCCTTTAGTCCAAAGCCTTTGTTTTGACCTGCTAAAAAATGTAACTTCTCCAGTATTAAGTGTTTTTTGTAGCGAATCTTTATTCATATATCCAAGCATTAAAACGTTAAAAGATATGGAATCTTGAATTATTGCTGGAATTAAACCCCTGTCATCATAGTTTAAATTTTCTATATCCATTTTTAGTACCTTATGTTTATTGATTTTTTTCTTAAAAAATCTTTCAGTTCATTAATTTTAATTAAGTCTTTATGAAATACACTTGCAGCAAGAGCTCCACTAGATTTAGTCTTAGTAAGCACATCTTTAAAATGATCTTTAGTTCCGGCTCCTCCAGATGCTATCAATGGAACATCACAATTTTTTAACATAATATTTAGCTGAGTGATGTCGTACCCATCTCTAACACCATCTTTGTTCATGCAATTTAAAACGATTTCCCCTGCGCCAAGATTTTGAACTTGATCTATCCATGCCTTAGTTTCTATTTCTGTGTTTTTTATTGTTTTTTCATCTCCAGTATTTGAATAGACAATATATTTGTTATTTATATATCGTGAATCAATACCTACAACAACGCACTGACTTCCAAACTCATTTGCTAGCTCTTGTATTAAATTAGGGTTTACTAGAGCTGGAGAATTTATTGAAATTTTATCTGCACCATTATTAAGAATATCTTTGGCATCTTTAAGATTTTTTATTCCACCTGCAACACAAAAAGGAATATTAATAAGTTCAGCAATCTGTTTTACCCATTCTTTAGAAACAATACCATCATAAGTACTTGCACCAATGTCATAAAAAACTAACTCATCAGCACCTTCTTCGTTATATTTACTTGCCAAATCTAAAATCGATCCAACAATCTCATGATTTTTAAATTTTATACCTTTAACTACATATCCATTTTTAACATCTAAACATGGAATAATTCTTTTAGTTAACATTTAGCAAATCTCCAAGCAATATTTTATTTTCATATATAGCCTTACCTACAACACATTCATTACATGATATTGATTTTAGGTTGTAAATATCTTTGATAGATCCAATGCCACCAGATGCAATTAAGTTTATATTTTTATAATTTAATAGATTTTTATATATATTAAGATTTGGACCTTGAAGTGTTCCATCAACAGAAATATCAGTAGCTAATATATTTTTAATCCATGGGTTTTCATCAATATAATCAAATAGATTTATATTTGTATTATTTGTCCATCCATCTACTGAAAGAAGAGGGGAGTTTTTAATAATATTAAAGTCCAAACCAAATATAATATTTTCAACACTAATATTTTCTTTTAGATCATTTCTAAATTTAATATCTTTAATTGCTGCTGTACCTACGATAATTCTTTTTACATTGTTAGATATAAGATCTTTCGCTTTATCAATCGTTCTGATACCACCACCAACTTGAATTTCTATATCTTCAATATTTGCAATATCTTTAATAATTTCTAGGTTTTCACTGCCACCAGTTTTAGCAGCATTTAAATCAACTATATGTATAGTTTTAAAGCCTGCTTTTTTAAAAAGATAGACCTGTGTTAAAGGATCATTATTATACTCAGTAACCTTGGAGTAGTCTCCTTTTAGCAACCTAACACATTTACCATTTAAGATATCAATAGCAGGAATTATTTTCATATTGAATTAATAAAATTTTTTAAAAACATTTCGCCTGCAGTAGAAGATTTTTCTGGATGGAATTGACATCCTAAAAGATTGTCTTTTTTTATAATTGATGAGAATTGATTACCATATGAGGTATACCCAACTGTGCAATCACTGTCTTTATTGAAATAACTATTAGCGAAGTAATAGTAACCATTCAGAGTATTGTCAAACTTACATTCGACTTTATTCCAACCCATCTGAGGGACAGCAATAACATCTTTTTTATTAAATTTAGTTACATTTCCTTTAATTAAACCCAAGCACTCAGTATTATCTTCTTCAGAATAATCAAATAAAATTTGCATTCCTATACAAATTCCAAGTAGTGGTTTATTGGTTTCCCTAATAAAGCTAGCTAAATTTTTTTTTGATAATGTTTCCATCACTTTTCCTGCAGAACCGACACCGGGTAGTACCAATGCATCCATTTGTGAGAGTTCATCTATGGAATTAGAAATAAATGCATCTATATTCAATCTTTTAAAGGAATAATAGATTGAATTAAGATTTGCACCTCCGCAATCAACAATTCCAATTTTCATAGACTTCCTTTTGTTGATGCAATATTTGTATTATTTCTTTGTAAAGCCTTATTTAGTGCCCTTGTAAAGCTTTTAAAAGTTGCTTCAACAATGTGATGGCTATTTTCTCCTTTAGTTTCTATATGGCAAGTAAAATTAAGAGCATTTATAAAAGATATAAAAAAATGTTCCAACATTTCAGTTGGAAAATCACCAACATATTCTCTTAATTTAGATGTTTTCATTTTTAGAAGCGTCCTGGATGCCATATCAATACTTACATTCGAAATAGTTTCATCCATAACTAGTGATTCATTAGATGAATATCTGTCGATATTTTTTCTATCTCCTAGAGCGGATTTAAATGCCTCACCCAATGCTATAGCAACATCTTCTATGGTGTGATGTTGATCAATTTCCAAATCACCAAAAGATTTTATAGTGATATCAAATTGACCATGTTTTGCGAATTGCTCAAGCATATGATCAAAAAATTTAAGACCGGTATCCACATTGTAGTTACCAGTACCATCAATATTTAAATTTATAAATATACTAGTCTCTTTAGTAGTTCGTTTTATAAAAGAAGTTCTAGGTAATAAGCCTGAATCATTGATAGCATAAATTTCTCTAACTTGTACTGCATTTGTATGAGCATCTAAGCTTTCGGCTTCTGCAAGGGTCTTGACTGTTGGAGCAAGAGCAAGAAACCCCTCAGGAGTAGCAGTTTGGAAGGTAATAGTCTTACCAAAGTCTTTAACAGATAGTCCAGAATATGTTTTAGCAGCTTGTCCAGTTGGAAGTGTGTGATTTGAACCAGACGCATAGTCTCCAAATGATTCGGGTGAATATTTACCACAAAATACAGAACCTGCATTGTTAACGTATGGTGCAATTTTTACAAAATCATCATCGATTAATATTAAGTGCTCAGGCGCATTATCATTAATAAAATTTATTATTTCTTTGTCATTTTTGGCTTTAACTAAATATGTATTCTTTATACTTTCGTTGAGTATAGATTGTCTGCTCAAAGATTCTTTTTGATTGCTGATAGTTGTTTTTATATCTTTAAGCAACTTTTTATTTTTTGAAATTAAAACTGCTTTGGCGTCGATACTGTGCTCAAGTTGTGAAAGCAAGTCAGACGCTATGATGTCTGCTTTTTCTATATCGTTTGAAACGACATATACTTCACTTGGCCCAGCTGGCATATCAATTGAGATATCTTTACTAACCTGTAATTTTGCTTCTGTAACATATTTATTACCAGGTCCAAATATCTTATAACATTTTGGAATAGACTCTGTTCCATATGCCATTGCAAAAATAGCTTGAGAACCTCCAACTTTGTATACATTTTTAATATTTAGTAAGTCAGCAACCCACAATATAGTTGGATTTATTTTTCCATTGGTATCAGGAGGTGTGCAAATGACAATATTTGGACAATCAGCAATAATTGCTGGTATTGCTTGCATTAGAAGTGAGCTGAACAGTGGGGCAGTACCCCCAGGTATATACAACCCAACACTATCTATAGGCTTAAACTCAGACCATAAGGAAACACCTTTTGTGGTTTCTACTTTATTAACTGACAAGCCATCTAATTGTTTTTCATGATACATTTTAATATTTGAATATGCTGTAAGAATGGCATTCTTTAATTGATCATCAACTAATTGTTCAGCTTTTTTAAATTCAGAATTACTGACTTTAAAGGATTTAATTTCTTTTTCTTTTAAGATTTTAGATATATTTCTTAAACCATTGTCACCTTTCTCGATAACAAGCTTTTTAAATTTATTAATAGTTGTGATGTCTTTTGATGAAATTTTTGACTCACTAAATTCTAAGATCTTAGATTTTTTATTTAATATTAATTCTTTCATATTAATTTAAGACTTTTTCAACAGGCATAACTAAAATAGAGGAAGCTCCCTTAGCTTTCAGTTTTTCCATAGTTTCCCAAAATATTGGTTCTTGACATAAAGCATGAATAGCCACTTTATTCTCATTCTCAAGAGGTATAACCGTTGGAGATTCTGATCCTGGCAATATCTTACAAATTTCTTGAACTTTTGAAGAATCAGCATTGAGCATTACATACTTACTCTCAATTGCATTCACTACGCCTTGCATTCTACTAATAACTTTTTCAGCAATTTTTGTTTTAGCAGTTGATAGGTTTTTATTTTTTATAAGAATAGCTTGCGATTCTAGGATGGTTTCAATTTCTTTTAAATTATTAGCTTCTAAAGTTGCACCAGACGAAACAAGATCACATATTAAATCAGACATTCCAATATATGGCGTAAGTTCAACTGACCCATGAATATTAACAACAGAGGCATTAATATTTTTATCTTTTAAGTATTTTTTAACTGTATTTGGATATGAGGTAGCAATTTTCTTACCTTTAAATGATCTAATATTTATATTTTCTGGGCATGCAAAAGATAGCCTGCATCTTGAAAATCCCAAATAAAGGACTTTATCAATATAAGTTCTTTTAAATAATGATTTTTCTAGTAATACGTTTTCACCGACTATAGCTAAATCAGCATCTCCATTTGAAACAAGAGAGGGTATGTCATCACTTCTTACAAAAAGAATATCAATGGGTAAATTATTTGATTTTGCTAATAAATTATCTCCTTTTGTTGAGAAATTAATACCGGACTTTTTAATCAAATCAATACTTTGATCAAACAGACGACCTTTTTTTTGAACAGCAATAGTTAATCTATTTTTCATTTATTTATCCTTTTAAGAATTCGTTTATAACCTTGATACGGCTCACTTGATAAAAATCTTGCTACTCTGGTTACAGTTGTTGTGCTAGTTTTTAATTTAGCTGCAATCTCTCTATAAGATAAAGTATCTTCATATAAAAGTTGTGCAACAGCCCAGCGCTCTTCTAAAGCTTTTAATTCTGCTGGAGTACAAAGATCTTTTAAGAAATCATCTACTTCATTTTTATTTTTAAGTAATAAAAATATTTCATTCAAGTTTTTCATGCGTGCTAGTGTATTACTATGCTAATACAAAGTAAAGTAAAAAAAGGCACTAATTAAAGTGCCTTAAGATATAAAAAAAGGATTAATCGCTAGGATTTAACCAGAGTGGTAAAACAGCAATTAATAAACCTGTGATATAAAACATCCAGCCACCTAATGTGCTAATCATATTTCCTTCAGCTTGTGCTGCTAGCCAACCCTGTGAACCAGCTCCAAGATCAATATCACCATTTGCAACATCAAGTGCATTTAAAGCCATTGCATGTCCTTCATAGGTCCCTGTGATTAATCCACCTAGATTTAATCCTATTAAAAATACAGATATAGCAAAAGCTGTGCCAATTAATTTTGCGACAGTATTTGCACCTTTATCAACCATAACGCTGCTGAATCTTGCAGCAACCCAAACAGCTATTACTGTAGCAAGAAAAATAGTTGCATTTGCTCCTCTTGAACTTGCAAAAAGGTTCCATAATTCAATCTCATAAGAAACACTTGTAAATAAATCCATAATTCCCCTCCCAAGGTATTTGATGAATATTTATTTATACATCCAAAATATGTTTATATTCAAGTTTCTGCAGACTTTTCATGTATATTAATTAAATATATTTTCTTTATTCTCTTGATAATAAAGATACTATTTCAAGATGTTTAGTATTAGGAAATTGATCAAAAATTTCTATATTTTTAATAGTGAAACCTTTTAAATTTTTTACGTCTCTTTCATATGTTTCATAATTACATGAAACGTAAATTATATTTTTAAATTTACTAATCAGACTTATCACATCTTTATCTAATCCAGCTCTGGGCGGGTCAACTAGTACATGTGTAAAGTTAAAATCTGAGATGTTTATTCCGTTCATTCTTTTAAAAACTCTGCCTGCAAATAATTCAGAAACATCTTCAGCTGAAAGTCTTGCATGAAAAATATTTTTAATATTTTGCTCATCAATTGATTTATTTAGGCACCTTATTGACTGACGGTTATTCTCAGTTGCAAATATCTTATTAAATAATTTTCTCATTGGGAGAGAAAATGTACCAGATCCACAGTACAGTTCTAGAAGATCTTTTGGATCTTTTACAAAACTCATTGCCTTTGTAACCATTTCAGGCATGTGAAAATGGTTTGGTTGATAGAATGATTGATCAGTTTGATAAAGTATTGTTTCTAGATGTTCTATATCATCTTCTAGCAGGTCACTGTGAGTTGAATATAAATCATTTTTAGACCTGAGATTAATGCTAGTATTTAAAATATTTGCAACTTTATTTGCTAAGCCCTTAACCTCATCATCTAATAATTTGTGATAAATCAGCGACACTAAAACTCTGTTTTTTCTATTTGATCTAAAGTTAATTTGAAATAATTTAGTTTTAAGAACATTCGATTTATTAATATGATTTAAGAGTTTTGGCATTAAGGTTTGAATAGATGGCCTAGCAACTCTAAAAGTATCTAAATAAATTATGTCTCCCGAAGGGTAATACATAGTATAAAAATTATTCTTATAGCCAAATTCACATCTTGATCTATAGCCATGAGAAGGACTTAAATTAATTGTAATATTATTTTTATAATGTTCGTCTATTAATGATGTTGCTTTCTGAAATTTATTCATTTAATTGATAAAGAATCTTGTTATAAAAAATATTAGCCCTATAAATGTTATATTGATAAGAATAAATAAGATAATTATTTTTATTATTGAGAATTGTTTAATATCTTTTTCAAAGTCTTGCTTTGTTCTGATACCCAATAATGAATCAATTATTCTTTTAAACCACATATATTTATGGAAAAAATTGTAAATATTACAGAATCAGCCGAAGAGTATTTAGCAAAACTTCTTCAAGATAAAAATGAACCCAATCTTGCTGTCAGAATTTTTATATCTGACCCTGGAACACCAAAAGCTGAGACATGTTTAGCTTATTGTAAACCAGAAGAAGCAATGAAGGACGATGAGATTTTAAACCTCAACTCACTTAAAGTGCATATTGAAAAAAGAAGCATTCCATTTTTAGTAGATGCAGAAGTTAACTATGATAATGATACTTTTGGTGGGCAGCTAACAATCAAAGCTCCAAACGCAAGGTTACCCAATATTTCTCCTGATAGCCCTCCTGAAGATAGAATAAATTACGTTATATATAACGAAATAAATCCAATGCTCGAATCACATGGTGGTGAAGTTAGCCTTCTTGAATTTACTGATAAGGGTGAAGCCATTCTTCAATTTGGTGGCGGCTGTCAAGGTTGTGGAATGGTAGATGTAACACTTAAAGATGGTATTGAGAAAACTCTTTTAGAGCAAATACCTGAATTAAAATCTGTTAAAGATAGCACCGATCATTCATTGGATGATAACGCTTATTATAAAACTTAAATTTCTTTTACAGCTATAACCACCCCAAAGTAAGGGTGGTCAAAATAATGAATTTCATTATTAAAAATTCTTTTATTTTGATCAATAAATAATTTAATTTCTCCACTTGTTGATATTTGATTATTTTGAAACGACATCTCTGAATTAATATCAATAAATTCATTCGCCTTATTTAAATTAATTTTTATATTATTTATCGTATTATCTTTATTTGAGGATTCTAATAATCTATTTTCATATTCTTTAATATGCAATTTTGTTATGTCGTTTGAAGATAAATTTATTGATCCTAAATAGGCTTTTAGATCGGTATGTAAAAAACGACTTCTATAAAGCTTTAAGAGAAATCCATATTGTTTTTCAATAACTTCATGATGTAAATAAACTGCACCTTCTTTATCTTCAATATTTTGAACCCATGAAAAACTATCTAGCACTTCATAGTTATTATTTTTCAATAATTTTTTGTTTAATTTATCTAAAGTTTCAAGGTTATTATTTTTTCTATACCAAGATTTTGGATTAGATATATTAGAAGAAACATCCTCTTTATTGATTATTCTGTTTCTAATATTTAAGGGCTTTAAGTTGGTAAAAAGCTTATTAAAGAAATTTTCTTCAACTTTCACATCAAATGATTTTTTATTAATTTGAAGTTTTGGTTCATAGAAATTTAAAAAGTCATCAGCTGGAGTAATAAAGCTATCATCAAATACTTCATCAGTTTCAACGTTTGAATGTTTAAAAATTATTAATTCTATTTGGTATTCCTTAAGCTCTAAAGCTTCCTCCGCCATAACTAATGAAGACTGAATAATGATTATTAGAATTATTTTATAAAATCTCATTTATTAGATTTGTTATTTTATTTCTTCTATTTAGGGCATTGGACTCATTCAAATTAATGATAAGTTTATTTTCCTTGTTAATGTTATAAATATTGGGCTCCTTTGTAACTAGTGTCAATATCTTATCGAAAACACCTTTATTTAAATTACTTGATAAAAGAAGTGAGGTTTTTATTTTGCTTGAATTAATTTTTAAAATTCCAGAATTTTTTATATTAATTGCTAGTTTTGTATCACTTATTAGATTAATTATTTCTTCAGTGAGTGCGCCACATCTATCTATCAAATCATTCTTTATCTTATTTATTTCATCAATACTAGACGCACTATTTAACGATTTATATATTTTTAACCTTTCTAAAGGTGATGGAAGATAGTCATCGTTGATATATGAGGAGTCGTAAAAATTAATCTCTGTTTGAATTAATTCTTTTTCGTCATTATTTTTAAATTTATTTAATGCATTTTTTAGCATTGATAGGTACAAATTTATTCCAATGGTATTTATATGCCCACTTTGTTTATCACCAAGTATCTCGCCACCACCTCTAATTTCTAAATCCTCCTGGGCAATAAAGAATCCAGATCCAAGATCTGACAGTCTAATTATTGAATCTAGTCGATTTTTAGCAATTCTAGATAAATCAGGTATAGGTATTAAAAAATAGCAATAACCTTGTTTTATAGACCTTCCAACACGTCCTCTAAGTTGATGAAGCTGAGATAAACCAAAGTTTTGTGCATCTATTATTAATATTGTATTAGCGTTTGGTATGTCCAATCCCATTTCAACTATGGTTGTACAAATAAGGACATCCAATCTACCAAGATCAAAATCTCCCATTACTTTTGAAATCTCGTTTTTATTAAGTTTTCCATGAGCTATATCGATGGTTATTTCTGGCAAAATAGAGATTAGATTTTTTTTCAGTGATTCCATTTTCGAAATATCATTCTGAACAATAAAGCACTGACCGCCCCTTGATACCTCTCTTGAAATAGCTTCTTTAAAAAGTTGAAAGTTTTCTACTTTTAAAAATGATTTAATACTTATTCTATTTGTTGGAGGGGTGTGAAGAAAAGAAAATTCTTTTAATCCAGAAAATATAAAATTCATAGTTCTTGGAATTGGAGTTGCAGAAAGATAAAGAATATGAATATTTTCTTGCTTGCTTTTGATTAGATCTTTTTGCCTAATTCCAAATTTATGTTCTTCATCAACAACCAAAAGCCCTGTATTTGTGAAATTAATTCCTGATGTAAATAGGGCATGTGTACCAATTAATATATCAACATTACCCTTATTGAAATCACTAACAATTCCTTCTTTATTTTTTTTGTTTACATGTCTATTTATAATTTGGGTATTGACCGCAAGAGATTTAAATCTCTCTAAAAATGATTCATAGTGTTGGTCGCTTAAAACTGTGCTAGGACAAAGAATGATGACTTGTTTCCCTGAAGATATGGAAATAAATGCCGATCTCATTGCAACTTCTGTTTTTCCAAAACCAACATCACCACATAAAACTCTATTCATTGGTTTTACTAAGCCCATATCTTTTCTAATTGATTTGATAGCCTCTAATTGATCTGGCGTTTCTGTAAAAGGAAATAAATTATTAAATTTATTAAATTCAAAATCATCAACTCGAAGAACTTTTGCAGTTGATGCTTGTCTTCTTGATTCAATATCAAGTATCTCAGCAGCATGGTCATATGCCCTTTGTTCTGCTTTTGCTTTGTTTTTTGACCATTTATTAGAAGAAAGAGAATCCAAAATAACTTCAGCAAAAAAATCATTTTTATGATATTTGGATATTAATTCTACGCTTCTTAAGGGAACGTAAAGCGCCTCATTGGAAGAATATATAATCTTCATATATTCATTTGAAGTACCATTTGTTGTTACAACTTCTAATCCTGAATATAGTCCAATTCCATAATTTTCGTGAACAACATAATCTCCTTCTTTGAATAAGATATCTTTGTTAGTAGCTAATGATTTGGTTTGATCGTTAGACGATAAAGATATGTTGACAGTTTCAGAATATTCTTTATGACAAACTATATAGCTATTTAACTCTATTGGCCTAACTATTTCTGAAAGCATCAAATTTAATGAATCAATAGCATTATCTATATTTGAAATTTCATTTATGTTTGTAGAGAATTTTTTAATAAGCTTTTCGTATTCACTTTGAATAGAAGTTATTAAAATTATTTTTTTATTATTTATCTCTTTGTTATCAATGAGTCTTAATAATGAATCAAAATCTTTAAAACATGGAATTTTATAATTATCTATAGCAGTTACAATTTTATCTTTTGAGGAAAATGACATAACTAAATCTTTATGTACAAAGCAATCTTTTGGTTTTAATAAAGGCCTTGCAGAATCAATATTTTCATCCTTATACCTTTGATATATATAAGTATCATATAAAGATATCTCAGTATCTAAATTTTTCAATAAAATGAACTCATACTCTAAAAATAAATCAAAAAATGTAGATATTTTATTAAAAAATAATGGTAGATATATGTCTGAACCTTCGACCTTTTCGTTTTTATTTAACTTTTGAAATATTTCACAATGTCTTTCATCATTATTTTGAAAATAATTTCTCCAATTATCTCGAAAAAGCTTAAGATTTTTTTCATCTAAACCATAAAGAGAACTCTTAGTCAGTTTAAAATTTTCAATTTTTTCTATAGATAGCTGTGTTTCTATATCAAAATATCTTATCGACTCTATTTCATCATCAAAGATTTCAACTCTTAGTGGGTTCCTATAAATCGGCGTAAATATATCAATAATGCCACCTCGAATGGCATATTGATTTAGTGATTCAATTTTGTTTGTTTTTTCATAATTTAATGAAATTAAAATATTTTCTAAATTTTTAAGTGATATTCCGTCATGAATTTTAAAAACTTCTTTAGATTTGAACAAATCTATTGTTGGATATAGCTCAAATAAACTTTTGATAGTTGTTATGACCACCTCTTTTTGACTATTCAAAGAGTTTAATATTTGAAATCGTTCTTTTTGAATATTTTCTGGAATTGAGAAATGATCATATGGAAGAATTTCATTATCTGGAAAATATTTAATTTTATTTTTATCCATGTAAAGTGATAACTCATTTTCCAATAACTTTGCCTCTCTATTGTCATGAACAACAATAACCATTGATTGATCATTAATATGATATTTATCACACAATAAATGTGCATATCTATGGTCAATAATTTTAGTCATTTGTTAGTAAATTTTTTACAAATCCTAGTATAATGTGTCGCGTATTCTATCAATCAAATAAAAATAAAGGTAATTATGGACATAAATTTTTCAAAAGAGGATCTTCAATTTAGAGATGAGCTTAGAGAGTGGCTTGCTAATGACTATCCAAAACATGTAAAAGATAAAATGAATAAAGGCGAGCATTTAACTAGACAGGATATGGTTGATTACCACAAAGCTTTATCTGCAAAAGGATGGATGGGTTACAACTGGCCTGTAGAATATGGTGGTACAGGGTGGAGTGCTACCCAGTTATATTTATTTAATAAAGAATTTGGTTTAGCAGGTTGTCCACCGCTTTTAGCTTTTGGTGTAAGCATGGTAGCTCCTGTAATATACACCTTTGGTAATGATGAACAAAAGAAGAGATTTTTACCTGATATATTAGATTTTAATACATGGTGGTGTCAGGGATATTCTGAACCAGGCTCAGGTTCTGATTTAGCTTCCCTAAAAACAAAAGCTGTTAAAGATGGAGATCATTATATTGTTAATGGCTCTAAAACATGGACAACGTTAGCTCAAAATGCCGATTGGATTTTTTTGCTTGTTAGAACTGAATCTACTGGAAAAAAACAAGAAGGTATATCATTTCTTTTAGTAGACATGAAAACCCCTGGCATAGAAGTAAAGCCAATTATTACCATTGATGGAGATCATGAAGTCAATTCTGTATTTTTTACAGATGTGAAGGTTCCAGTTGAAAATTTAGTTGGTGAAGAAGGTAAAGGCTGGACATATGCCAAATTTTTACTAGCGCATGAGAGATTTGGTATAGCTGCTGTGGGTGCTTCAATGAGAGCACTTAATGAGCTGAAAGAAGTTGTTTCAACATTAAATAATTCAGATTTAGATAAAAAAGTAGCTGAAATGGAGATTGCTATTTCTGCTTTAGAAATGACAGAATTAAGACTTTTATCAGAACTTGAAAACGGTGGACATCCTGGAGCTGAATCTTCCATACTAAAAATCAAAGGTACAGAAATACAACAAGGACTTACTGAAATTTTTGTAGAAGCGGCTGGTGAGTACGCACTTATGTATCCAGGAGCAGGAGGTTATGGCTCAAATGATAAGCCATCTGGTCCAGAGCATGCAGCTGTATCTCTAGAAAGGTTTTTAAATTTTAGAAAAACATCTATATACGGTGGAAGCAATGAAATTCAAAAAAATATAATTTCTAAATTTGTACTAGGAGTATAAAAAATGAACTTAAGTTATACAGAAGAACAGGTAATGCTCAGAGAACAGATTCAGAAATTTTGTGAAACAGAATATGATTTTTATAAAAGAGAAGATGTAGTTAAATCAGATAAAGATTTTGATGAAAATGCATGGTCTTTATTTGCAGAACAAGGTTGGTTATCAATGCCTTTTTCAGAAGAGTCTGGCGGTTTTGGCTTTGGCCCAATTGAACTTTCTGTTTTATTTGAAGAGTTTGGTAAATCTCTTGTTATAGAACCATATTTAGCTAATGTTGTATTAGCCGGAACTGTTCTTGATAAATCAAATTTTAGTAATAAAGTAGAGTTAATTGAAAGCATATGCTCAGGCTCAATGCATGTATCTCTTGCATTTGCAGAACCTGCAAATTCATATGACTATTTTAAATCTAATACAAATATTTCAGATGATAATAAGTTGAATGGTACTAAATCATTAGTATTAAATGGCAAAAACGCTTCTAAGTTAATTGTATCTTGTGTTAAAAATGACTCCTTATCATTGGTTTTAATCGATCAAGATGCTAGTGGTGTTTCTTTCAACTCTTTTAGAACAGTTGATGAGCAAACTTGTGCAGAGTTCATCTTTGAAAATGTTTCTGTTGAGGATTCCGATATTATTGCTTCAGGGGATGAGGCTAAGAAATTGCTAGAGGAGGCCATTAACCTTGCTACATTATGTATTAGTGCAGAGGCTGTTGGATGTATGACATCTTGCTACCTCAAGACAGTTCAATATACTAAAGAACGTGAACAGTTTGATCAGCCAATATCAAACTTCCAAGTCTTACAACATAGAATGGTAGATATGTTCATTGATAGTGAATTAGCTAAATCACTTTTATACAAAGCTATGCTTGAAGTTGACTCAAACTCGGATGAAAAATTTAAACATGTTTCAGCTCTAAAGGCGCACGTTGGTAAATTTGGTAAACTTTCGGCTCAAAATGCTGTTCAACTTCATGGTGGAATGGGGGTTAGTGAGGAGATGATGATCGGTCATTATCTTAAGAAAATGGTTGCTATTGATGCTATGTTTGGAAATGCTGACCATCATTTAAAAGCATTTTCGAAATAAATTATTTTTATTTAAACCTATATCGTTTAAAATAATTTTTGTACTGTAAATTATTTACATAAATTATGAACGTTAATAAAGATTATTCTTTTCAATCCACCAAAAGACAAGATCGTCTTCTTCCTGAAGATTCTTTCGGTGATTGGAAGTGGAGAGAAGGGCTGGCTGAACTTATGGTTCCAGTTGTTGGGGGCTTATATCGTGATGGAATAAATATACTCATTTATGGTAAATCGCTTGTAAACCAGTCACCTGTTGAGATTATGAGAGCTCACAGATTTGCGAGACAATCTGACCAAAATGAACTAAGTGAACTTGAGACATTTCCTATTCTTCAATATTTAGATACTTTAAAAATCGCAGATTGCGAAATTGATATTGGAGAGCTTGCAGTAAGATTCCCTAATTTTGCAGAACTAAAAAACGATATATCTGGTCTTAAAGAATATATAGATACTGAATTATCGAATGTTATAAATAAAGATTCAAAACGTCCAAATAAACCTAAAGATATTGTGCTTTATGGATTTGGAAGAATCGGAAGACTGGTCACTAGAATGATGATACAAAATACAGGACCAGGTAATTATTATAGATTACGAGCTATAGTAATAAGAAAGGCTAGTGATGATGATATCTACAAAAGAGCTAGTTTATTATCTAGAGATTCAGTTCATGGCTCTTTTGAGGGCACTGTAAGAGTTGATGAAGATAAATCAACTCTGGTTATTAATGGCAACCCTGTAAAAATTATTTATGCTCAAAGTCCTAATGATGTTAATTATCATGATTA
>Ga0206129_10001154_pt1 | contig 36530 bp, 33 predicted proteins | sample Helgoland_Spring_8_FD_148616 | JGI IMG/M metagenome (GOLD analysis project Ga0206129, IMG submission 148616) | Pelagic subsurface seawater microbial communities from Kabeltonne, Helgoland, North Sea - Helgoland_Spring_Bloom_20160502_2 | ecosystem: Environmental > Aquatic > Marine > Epipelagic ...
CGAAGTTGCGCACCTGGCCCGTGAAGGCATTAGCGAAGTCACGCTGCTCGGCCAGAACGTGAACAGCTACGGCCGCGACCTTGCGATCAACGCACGTCGTGCCGGTGAAGACGTTCGCCTCCGCCCAATGTTTGCGAAACTACTTCGCACTATTGGAGACATCGACGGCATCCAGCGCATCCGCTACACCAGCCCCCACCCCAAAGACATGCAACTCGACGTGGCCGAGGCTATGGCCGAAACAGCTGCGGTCTGTGAACACCTACACATGCCGCTGCAATCTGGCAGTGATCGTGTGCTGTCACTCATGCATCGGGGTTACAGCGCCGAGCGTTACCTGCGAGTGATTGAGCAGGCTCGAGCCACCATTCCTGATCTTGCGGTCACCACCGACATCATTGTTGGTTTCCCGGGCGAGACCGAGGCAGATTTCGAACGCACCCTCGAAGTAGCTGCCGAAGTCGAATACGACAGCGCCTACACCTTTGTGTTCTCACCCCGCGCTGGCACCGAAGCCGCAGACATGGAAGCCGACTTCTGTGACCCTGCCGAAGTCACCGACCGGTACGAGCGCCTTCGTGTCGTCATCGAGCGCTCCGCCCGTCAGCGTCATGCAGCCCGAATAGGCAAGACCGAAGAGGTCGTGGTCGAAGGAACCAGCAAACGCGACGACAGCGTGCTGACCGGACGCACCCGTCAGAACAAGCTGATTCATTTCCCCACAGCTAACCCGATCAAGGCTGGCAGCTACGCCACCGTCAAGGTGACCGACGCAGGCATGCAGTACCTGATGGGTGAGTTGGTCGAAGTTACGGCAACGCCAAAACGACGAACCCGCATTCCTGTCGTCGCCGGTTAGTCGGCTCTTTCACATCTCGTGAGTGTTCCCGATATCCCACTGGCCATCATTGGTCCCACCGCTGCTGGCAAGTCGGCGCTCGCCATGGCAATCGCTGCCGTCGATGATCGCGTCGAACTGATTTCTGCCGACTCCATGCAGGTCTACCGAGGTATGGATATCGGCACCGCCAAGCCGTCGCGCGATGAGCAGGCAGCCGTGCCGCATCATCTCATCGACATTCTCGATCCATGGGATGCGTACACCGTGTCGCAGTTCGTGGTCGACGTTGACCGGGTCACTGCCGACATCCGCAGCCGAGGAAAGATCCCAGTCATGGTTGGTGGCACCGGTTTGTATGTGCGTTCCATCGTCGACGACATGGAGATCCCGCCGCAGTTCCCTGATGTCAAGGCCGAACTTGAGGCTGATCCCGATACCGACGGCATGCATCGCCGGTTAGCCGAACTCGACCCGGTTGGTGCCGAACGTATGGACTCGAATAACCGCCGCAGAGTGATTCGAGCGCTCGAGGTAACGGTCGGTAGCGGCCGTCCCTTCTCGAGCTTTGGCCCAGGAATGGATCGGTACAAGCCGTCGCGTGTCAATCAGATTGCCTGCGATCGACCCCGGCCATCGCTCGACGAACGGATTCATCGCCGCTACGACGTGCAGATGGAGCGAGGGTTCCTGGAAGAAGTCCGAGCGGTCGCGTCTCATCCCAACGGCATGTCGGCCAATGCTCGACAAGCGCTTGGCTACAAGGAACTGCTTGGCCACATCGAAGGTGGCCAGCCACTCGAAATGGCACTGGACATCGCCAAACAACGGACCCGTCGTTTCGTCAGACGCCAACACAGCTGGTTCCGCCGTGATCCCCGCATCGAATGGTTCGACCTCGATGCAGTCGATGTCGGCCATGTTGTAGAGCGTGTTCTTCCACTGTTGCAATAGGCCCGGGTGCAGCGATCCTGGCGCAGTGACAGCCAATTCGAAGCTCGGGTGAGATTCCTTGTCCTGTGATCTGCTCGAGTTCTTCGTATAACTCGATGGTGCAGTCATGGAAGGCGCCGGTGGTGGAGTCGCCCCCGATCGAGTGAGCTGGCCCGTGCACGCCGCCGCCAATACTCACGACCCGAGCAGTAGCTGGACCCACGGATGAGCCTCTTCGCGCATCTACGGCGAACTGTTGTTTGCCCGTCGGCCAGCCTTTTCTGACATGTAAGACCGGCCGAGACTATAGAAATTCGGCAGACTTCGCCGAAGTCCATGCGGCTTGGCTGTATCTGCTGCCACACTGGGCATCATGTCTGAGTTCCACGTCGCCGCTCGAATGCAGCGCCATGATCTTCATAAGCTGCACGGACTCGGTAATGACTTCTTGTTGTGGTTCCAGCCCTCGGTGCCCGAAGGTGCCAGCGAACTTGCGCAGCGATGGTGCAATCGCACAACAGCCATCGGCGCCGACGGACTGATCGTGGCGATCGATGATCGGGTGGCCCCTCAGTTCGTGCTCTTTAACTCCGATGGCGGCCGAGCCGAAATCAGCGGCAATGGTCTGCGTTGTTTCGTTCATGCACTAGCCGCTCGACGCGGGGTCGACGAGCTTGAAACGCTTGTTTCAACCGACGCAGGAGATCGTTCGGCCCACATCCGGGGGGCGTTGTCCGAGACCTCCTTGGTGTCGGTTGGCATGGGAGCGCCGAATCCCGGCCCAAGCCTTGAGGGCCTCGATCTCACCGTGCATGTCGACTATCGGCGTGCCGACACCGTCGATCTGGGCAATCCTCACCTGGTGATCGAAGTCGAAGATCCTTCTGCCTATGACATGTCGGTTGTCGGCCCAGCAATCGAAGCTCACTTCATGCCTATTGGCATCAATGTGCATCTGGTTGCGCCCACCGAATCAGGCGTCCGCATGGCAATTTGGGAACGTGGCGTAGGTGTAACCGAAGCGTGTGGTTCGGGTGCCTGTGCTGCAGCTGCCATTGCTTCGCTTTCTCGCCCGGACCAGGGTGTCTTTGAGATTGTTATGCCTGGCGGGGCTGTTTCGGTGGAAGTGGCCGATGAACTTACCCTCATTGGACCGAGCAGTTATGTTGCTGCCGTCGAGCCCATGAGCTGGGCTTAAAACCGCATGGGTGACGACACACAGGTCTCGGATCCAACTGAATCGCACCGCGGGGCCTTTGGCGATTACGGCGGTGAAGAGCGGGCGTTCATTGACCGTTCGTTCCGTGAGAAAATCGTGCTCGTGGGTGTCAGCCTGCCGAGCGGTTCACCCGAGGAGACAGAAGCCGCACTCGATGAGTTGACCGCTCTTGTCGACACCGCTGGTGCCGACGCCGTGGCCCGGGTAGTACAACGGCGTGAAGCCCCCGATCCTGCCACCTTTATTGGAAAAGGCAAGGTGGCCGAGGTCCGCGCTGAGTCTGACCTGCACGACGCAGACACCGTCGTTTTCGACGACGAACTGTCGCCGGCGCAGCAGGCCAATCTCGTCAAACTGCTCGGTCGTACCGCCATTGACCGCACTGCGGTCATTCTGGACATCTTTGCCCAGAACGCCCACAGCCAGGAGGGCAAGGCTCAAGTTGAGTTGGCACTGCTGCGTTATCGCCTGCCACGCCTCAAGAGCACGAAACGTTTCAGCCAGCAGGGCGGTGGTATCGGCACCCGAGGTCCGGGCGAAACGCAGCTCGAAGTTGACCGCCGCCGCATCGAACGCCGTATTCACAAGCTCGAGGCCCAACTTCGCACCGTTGCCGGACACCGACGCACCCAATCCAAGCAGCGCCGCCGCACATCAAACCGTGGCGTGGCCATTGTTGGCTACACCAACGCTGGTAAGTCCACGTTGCTCAATCGCCTGACTGACGCTGGTGTGTTGACTGAAGACCGGCTGTTCGCCACCCTCGATGCAGCAACCCGCAAGCTCTCGCTACCCGGCGGCGAGAAGGTATTCCTGACCGACACGGTTGGGTTCGTGCGCAAACTTCCGCACCAATTGGTGCAGGCCTTCAAGTCCACCCTCGATGTGGTGATCGACGCTGACCTGCTGATTCACGTGGTCGATGCCAGTGCGCACGATCCCGAAGGCCAGATCAAGGCCGTACAAGAGGTGCTCGACGAGATCGGCGCCGACGAAATCCCGCAGCTCGTGGTGTTCAACAAGATCGATATCGCCGACGAGCCGGCCGCTCTGATGCGGGCCTATGAAGGCTCGATGGCCGTTTCCGCAGCGTCGGGCGAAGGCGCCGAAGAGCTGCTGAATGCTATCGCCGACCGACTTGCCATCACGAACGAACTGGTCGACATCATCGTGCCGTTTGACCGCGGCGACATCATCGCCGAACTGCACCGTTCCGGCCAGGTTATGAGCGAGCAGGCCACCGACGAAGGTATGAAGTATCGAGCTCGCCTCGATACGTTCTCGGCTGGACGTATGAGCGAATTTGTCGTAGAAACCGAAGGTAATCAATGAGTACTGGGTATGTCCCGCCGCCGTATCCCTATGACCGGCTGAACACGTTGAAGCCGCTAGGGCAGAAGTTTGATGGAGGGCTGATCGATCTGTCGATCGGTACGCCACGTGATGCCGCACCTGAGGCGGCCATCCGTGCCATGGCCGAGTCCGGCGCAGAACGTGGCTACCCGCCGTCGATCGGCCTGCCCGAAGCTCGAGAGGCCGCTGCCGGTTGGCTCGACCGCCGCTTTGGTGTAGATATCTCGGCCGACAATCTTGCTGCCACCATTGGTACCAAGGAGTTCGTGGTCTCAACGCCTCGCTATTTGGCGCTACGCACGCCCGAACGCGACACCGTGCTGTATCCAGAGATCAGCTACCCGAGTTACGCCATGGGGGCAGAACTGGCTGGACTGCGCTCGGTGCCAGTTGCTGTCGACGATGCATGGAACCCGATGCTTGACTCCGTGGATCCTGCCGATGTCGAACGGGCCTTGTGTCTCTGGGTGAACAGCCCGGGCAACCCAGCAGGTGCAGTCGACGATCTGGTCGCAGCAGCCGAGTGGGGGAGAACCCGTTCGATTCCCGTGCTGAGCGACGAATGTTACATCGAGTTCACCTGGGACGGACCCGGCCGCACCATTCTTGAGACTGGTCTCGATGGCGTGCTTGCACTGCACTCGCTCTCCAAACGTTCGAACTTTGCCGGCGGCCGTTTTGGCTTCTATGCCGGCGACCCCGACCTGGTCTTCTTCCTGTCAGAGATCCGCAAACATGCGGGCAATATGGTGCCTGGTCCTGTCCAGCACGCAGCTATTGCAGCGTTGAACGACGACGCCCACGTCGATGCGCAACGCGATCGGTACTTCGAACGGTTGAACTATGTCGCTGGGCTACTCAGAAGTGGCGGCCTTGATGTCGAGCTTCCCGCAGGTGGTTTCTACCTGTGGCTCCGTGCACCTGGCGGCGACGCGTGGGCGTTGACAAACTGGATGGCCGAGCATCTTGGGGTGCTGGTCAGTCCTGGCGAGTTCTACGGCCCTGCGGGCAGTGAGCACGTGCGGCTTGCCTTGGTCGACAGCATGGACCGGCTACGACTCATCGAACAACGCCTGAGCGCTGCTCCGCCCCTGTCGTTCTAATAGGGGTCAACCCGAGCTAGGGAACAGGGTTAGATGCTAGATGTGTTGCCCTGGGTCGTTCAACCCGTCCCATGTGCGGTGTCACAGCGGAGGCTCGAATCAGGAGCGCCGGGTTGTTCAGAAGGCGAGTAGGTCGTAGCGGTCAGCCCACGGCATAGCGATTTCGAGCTCGGCGGCTACCGACAGGAGTATGTCTTCGCGACCATGGGCTGCGATCAGTTGCGAACCCATCGGTACGTTTCCGTCTGCCCAATGGATGGGTAGGGAGATCGCTGGTTGACCGGTCAGGTTGGCCCAACTGGTCAGCGACAGCGACGGGAGAACCCGCTTCATGACCGCGTCGACCTCGTCGTCGCTGAACGCCTGCAACTCGCCGTGGGGATTCGGCGGTTCCGCGACCGTGGCCATGAGGAGGAGGTCGAAACCTTCGTACCATTGGGCGACCTGACGGGTGACGAGTTGGCCTGCCTCGGCCAGATCGAGCAGGTCCGTCGCCGACATTTGTCGGGCCGCCGCCACATACATGCGGGTGATGGGCTCGAGTTGGTCGTCAGGGCACGGCACCCCAGTAAGTCTTTCCCACCGGCGGATCGCCCAGTCGGTGCCAGCCATAACGATCTTGCCCAGCACTGCGGCGGCGGTGCGGCGATCAAGGATTGGCGGATGGGCCTTGGTGACCGAGTGGCCAAGATTGGACAATGCATCGGCGGTAACCGAAACCGCAGAGGCAGCCTCAGGCGAAAGTGAACCGAACCCGCCGGGCACACCGCACCACACGCCGACTCGCAGCGATCGAGGTACGACCCCATCGGACGGATGCACCGCAAACGGGTCACCGGGCTCCGGACCCGAGACGGCACCGAGTAGGCCGGCCGTGTCACGTACCGACCGGGTTACCGCTAGCTCGGCGATCACGCTTCCGAAGAGGTCGCCATACAGCGGCCCGAGAGGTACCCGGCCTCGGCTTGGTTTGAGTCCGACGAGTCCGCAGCGAGCGGCCGGTGAGCGGATCGATCCGCCAGCATCGTTGGCGTGACCGATGGCTACCATCCGAGAGGCGACCGCTGCCGCAGAACCGCCGCTGGATCCGCTGGGTGTGTGACCCGATAGCCATGGGTTGTGTGTTGGCCCGTACCGAAGAGGCTCTGTCGTCGGAACACCGCCGAGCTCTGACGTATTCGTCTTTCCCACGATGACGAAGCCAGCCTCTTTGAATCGGCGGGCGAGCGTCTGGTCGGCAGGTGCGTGGTAGTCGATGTTGGCGAGGTAGTGCATCCCCTCATGGAACGGTTCGTCGGCGAGCTCGCACATCAGATCCTTGAGGACCATCGGAACGCCGGCGAACGGTGCCGACGGGTCGACCGCGGCTGCATCGGCTCGGGCCCGCTCATCGCGACGATGAATCACCGCGTTTAGCGCCGGGTTCCGTGCGTCGATGCGCTCTAACGCCAAGTCGACGAGCTCGATCGGAGATACTACGCCGTTGCGGACGAGCGCTGCCTGCGCGGTGGCGTCGAGATCGAGCGGGCTATCAGTAGCGGCCATGATTGCCGTTCTAGTGCCGCTCGTGTCGACAGTCAATTGTATGAGCGAGGTGTGAGCGAGGTGCCGCGATGCATGTGTGATGCACCGGTGACCTCTTAGCAGTTCGTATCGAAGGAAACGTTGGGGCGGTAGCAGCTGCCAGCAGCCCGATTCGTCAGGAGCGACAAGCTACCAACGACACGCAGTCGTGGTCGGTTCGACTAGAGCTTGCGCATGACGGTGACGACCTTGCCAAAGATCGTGACTTGGTCAGGCGTGAAGACCATGAGCTCCAGGGCCGGGTTCTCGGGCTGGAGGATTATCTGGGTGCGTGACTTGGTATGGAGGCGTTTGACCGTACCTTCGTCGCCAGGGATGCCAGCTACGACAATTTCGCCGAGCTCAGCCGTGGGCTGCACCCTGACGACGACGAAGTCGCCATCGAAGATGCCGGCGCCGATCATGGATTCGCCACGGACTCGCAGCATGAACAGCTCACCGTCGCTGGTGAACTGGGCCGGTATTGGCATGAGCTCTTCGACGTTGGACTGTGCCAGCACATCGGTACCTGCGGCGACATCGCCGATGAGCGGTACATGGGTGACGGCTGCTTTGTCGGCCACTTTGCCCGATCGAGGGTCGTACCGAACTTCGATAGCGCGAGGCTTGTCAGGATCACGGCGCAGAAAACCATGCTTCTGCAATGTGGCCAGGTGTGAATGGACCGTGGATGGTGACGTGAGACCGACCGCTTCGCCGATTTCACGCACCGACGGAGGGAAACCCCGCTCGCGAAGCGTGTCTGCGATGTAACTCAGAATCGACTCTTGGCGACTCGTGAGTGTGTGGTTTGGTGCCATTTCTGGTGCCATCGGAATGTCCTTTGTCCACGCTGGCTGGGCCATGTGGTGAAATTCAGGGTTGCAATCGAACGAACGTTCGTTCTACAGTACCGAGTGTCGAACGCATGTACGACGAATGCATGTTCCCCGAACGAGCGTTCGAAGTCAAGTATTTGACGGGCAAATCCACAGAATTCTGCTGAATCTTGTGGAGACCGCCTTTTACCTCTTCTGCGACCCACCACACGCGACAGAAGCTCTCCGGCCCGCAGCCCCGCTGCAGTCCAATCGAGAGTGTCACACCCCTCAGGAAGAATGAACCCATGACTGCAACCGCCTTGGCATTTGATCCGGCCCTCGACCGCTTCGACGATTCAGATGGCACCGGCTTCGATGGCACCGTCTCTGGCCGCCCCCGGCTTCGACTGATCCAGGGCGGCGGCGCTAGCCGTGTCCTCCCTGCGGTTGCGCCGGCGCCTAACGCCTCGGTCGAGGTCTACCGCCGCCGGCGGTTCCTCGCTCTACTCGCGGTCACCACCATGATCGTGATCGTCGCATTGGCATCTGGGGTTTCGCTCACTAGCTTCTCAAGCACCCCTGCGTCGGTAGCCACCGACACAACACCGCTGGTGCATGTCGTGCTGCCGGGCGACTCGTATGCTGCGATCGCTGCCGACCTGGGAGCCCCGAAACCAGTCGTGGTTGGCGAACGGTTGCGGAGTGCCAACGGCGGAAGTGACCTGGTTGTAGGCCAGCGACTGATCGTCGACAGAGCGGTGTTGGCTGCGGCTGGCTGAGCGGTGTTGGCTAGGGCATCGTTGCCAGTGTCTGTCGGTGGCTTGGCTGCGGTGGCTTGATTAGCGCTGACGCAGGTACCGGGCAAAGATCAGGTCGTCTGCCAACAGGACCCGGTCAACGCCGAAGCGGCGTTCGTCGGGCATAACCCCGCCGTTCGTCAGACGGGATCCCGTGCCACCGGCGATCAACGGTGAATAACTGATGAGCATCTCGTCTACAAGATCTGCTCGGAGGAAGTGGCTGTTAAGGGTCGGTCCTCCTTCGAGCATCACCGCCTGCATCCCTCGACTATCCAGGTCTGCGAGGACCCGTTCCGGATCAACCGAATCACCGAGAGCGATCACCTCGGCGATGCCGTCAAAGTCTGGCCCACGGGTCTCCGCAGCCTGGTTGGTTGTGTACAGGATTGGTTGGTTGTCAGCGTCGCTGAACAGGCGAGCGGCGGGATCCGGCGACAGGGATCCCGTCAAAACCGCAATCGGTACGGTGGTGGGCTGGTAGTCTTCGGCGGCAGCGGTGGTAGCGCCGACCACAATGGCATCAGCATGGCGCCGGGCGGCTAGGAATCGTTGGTGGTCGGCGGGTGAACCGAGCCCACCAGACACGCCGTCGAGCGCAATTGCGCCATCGACCGATGTGATCATGATCAGCGTGACCCACGGGCGACCCGCAGGTTTGGGGCGTGCATCGGCGGCAAGCCGTGCCGCTATATCGACGTTGGGATCGGGATTCGGCCACAGTTCCTGCATCGACCAGCACCGTACCGGTACGCCACCGTCAATGCCGTTCGGCGGGGGTCAGGTTCCGCTGCGGTGTGCCCCGGTGACAATCCACGCGTCGCCTTTGATCCGCCAACCAAGTGTCACTGCCCGAGCAGCGATGAAGAGAACGAGGGCGATCCACAATCCGATCAGTCCGCCGTCGACGATCTGCACGATCCACAGCAGGCCTAAGAAGAAGATGCTGTTGGCGGCCATGGCATAGGCCAAGAATCGCATGTCGCCAGCGCCGATGAGAATGCCGTCGAGTGCGAAAACTGCGCCAGCCAGCGGTTGCATGATCGCCAAAAGAAGGAGCACCCCGAGCGTCTTGTCGATGACCGCGGGGTCGTTCGTGAACAAGTTGGGAAGGATCGGGCGCACCAGCAGCAGGAGCCCGGAAGCAACGACACCTAGGCCGATGCCCCACACCACGAGCCGTCGGCCCGTGCTCAACGCTCGTGGCGCGTCGTTAGCTCCCAACAAGGTGCCAACCATTGCCTGGCCGGCAATGGCGATCGCATCTAACGCCAGTGCTACGAAGTAAAAGAGTTGGCTCGCAATCTCGTGCGCCCCAAGCGACGCTTCGCCTTTCGCTGCAGCGAACGCTGCCGCAACAATGAATGACAGACGGAGCGCTGTCGTGCGTATGAACAGTGAAACGCCGTCGCGACCCAACGCTCGTATAGCCACACCGTCGGGCCGCCAGCCAACGTCGTGTTCGTTGGCTGCATGGCCGATCCACCACAGATAGAACCCCGCTCCGACCCATTGGAAGACGACCGTTGATAGCGCCGAAGCGCCAACACCAAAGCCGAGCCCAAAGACCAAGAACAGTTCGAGAAACAGGTTGCCAATCGCGGTACCCAATGCAATGTACAACGGGCGTTTGGTGTCCTTCAGGCCACGGAGATATCCCACTCCAGCCATCACCAGCAACATGGCGGGAAACCCGAAGACCGAGACCCGCAAGTAACGCACACCGAACTTTTCGACGTCATCTGATGCTTGGAGTAGTCGAAGGAGTTGGGGGGCGAAGGTGAAGCAGATGACAGCGAAGACGATGCCAGCCGCTACCGCGATCCATAACCCTTGCACTGCTTGGTTGGCAGCGTCGCGGTCCTTGCCCGCCCCCAGCAAACGGGACACCGCCGAGGTCGTGCCGTAGGCCAGAAACAGCGAAATCGATAGAACGGTGCCGATGACCTGGGCCGCCAACCCGAGTCCGCCGAGCTCAGCCGTTCCAATATTGCCAACCACGGCGGTATCGGCAAGGACATAGAGGGGCTCGGCGATCAGAGCGCCCAATGCCGGTATCGCAAGCGCGAACATCTCGCGATCGGTACCGGTTAATCGGCTGGTGAGCATCGTGACATTCTGGTACGTGGGGAGATATCAGATGAGTTCATTGCTGACGGGTAGTGTTGGCAGGATATGAGCGACATCATCCTGTCGGGTGCCGACAGTGACACGGGAACCAAACAATGGCTCAACGGAGCTGTTGGTTACGAGGTTTATGTCCGGTCCTTCGCCGACAGCAATGGTGATGGCATCGGTGATATCGCAGGCATCACCGGGCGCCTCGATTATTTGAAGTGGCTCGGGGTCGACATCGTCTGGGTCACGCCGTTCTACCCGTCGCCCGGACATGATCATGGCTACGACGTGTCGTTCTACTGCGACGTCGACCCACAGCACGGCTCCCTTGCTGATGTCGATGCCATGATCGAGCGGGCACACCAGCTCGACATGAAGATCATCTTTGACATCGTGCCCAATCACACATCGTCGGAGCATCGGTGGTTCAAGACGGCGATCGCGGACCCCACATCGCCCGAACGCGACTACTACCTGTTCCGCGACCCCAAGGCTGATGGAAGCCCACCGAACAACTGGATCAGTCATTTCGGCGGCAGCGCATGGACCCTCGACAAAGACAGCGGTCAGTATTATTGCCACCTGTTCCTTCCTGAGCAGCCAGACCTGAACTGGCGCAACCCTTCGGTGCGAGCCGAGTTCGATACGATCTATGCGTTCTGGTTCGTTCGAGGCGTCGACGGGTTTCGCATCGACGTTGCCCACGGGCTCCTGAAACATCCTGACTTCGTCGACAATCCATTACGTTCAGAGATCCCCGAAGGGGCTGGTCCACTGGAGACGTTCTTCAGCTACGACCACACCTACGACATGGACCAAGACGGCAACCTCGAGATCTTCACCCGATGGCAAGACGTGGCCCGCCCGTACGACGCGTGTCTGCTCGCTGAGACCGGCGTGACCGACCCGCACCGCCTGGCCTGGTACGTGGGCGATGGCGCCCTAGACCTCGCATTCTTCCTGAAGCCGGGCTGGCTCGGGTGGGAGCCCGAGACCTTTGTCCGAGAACTTACAGAACTTGCAGCGATCGAGCCGAATGGTGTGTCGTGGGTCATCAGCAACCATGACCAGGCCCGCCCAGCGAGTCGATTCGGCGATGGAGCCGAAGGGCGCAACCGGGCCATGGCCGTAACCACGATGATGTTTTCACTCGGTGGTGTGCCGTATCTATACCAGGGTGAAGAACTGGGATCACCAAATGGTGTTATCGCCTCGGAGAACCGAGCTGATCCTGTCTCGACCCGCAACAGTACATCCGAAGGCCGCGACGTATGCCGCACGCCGATGGCGTGGAATAGTGATCGGTTCAACGGTTTCTCCACGGCCCAACCGTGGCTCGTGTCCGAAGAACGTCCTCCAGATTTCACCGTGGCTGGCCAACACGCGAACCCGGCAGCGCCACTCCATCGTTATCGCCGCCTCATAACGTTGCGCCAGCAGCTCAAAGAGTTGTGGGCTGCCGAGCTGAAGCTCGTGCCAAGTGGCCGCGACGACGTGGCCGTGATCCAACGTGGTTCAACACTTACTGTGGCCAACCTGGGGCCCACACCGTTCGCCATCAACCTGGGTGACAGCAGCTGGAAGGTTGCGTTTGCGTCCCAGGGCGGTGACGGTGATAGCGCGAGCGGCATTGTGAATGTTGCTGCCGAAACTACCGCCATCATGATTCCAGCGTGAATCTGCCCTCTCTCCCTCCCTATTTTCTTGTGCCTCACTCCCTGAACCTGAACGGCAGCACCTAACTCATGCCCGCAAACTTGCCTGTCATCGTCGGATTCGGTGGGGTCAACCCAGCGGGACGGCTGTCGTTCCATCATGGCTATCGGCGCATGGTGATCGAAGCTTTGGGAGATGTAGCGTCATCGCGCACGTTCTCCAGCTTGGCGGCGCTCATGGGGCGTTCTGGCCAAGCCGACGACCCTGAGGCCCGCAAAGCAATGCTTGCTGGCTCGCTGATCCGGGGCTTGAACGAGGATCACGAGAACCAGATGCGGTGGCATACCGCGGTGCCGCACGACGATGGCCACGAAGGCTTAACGTTCCAACTGAGTGCTAGGCAGTTGCCCGAAGTGCTTCCTGAGAACTGGCACGTCTCCGATGGCCCCGATCGAACAGTGAACGTAACCGTCACCGGCGATCCTCACCTGTTTACCCAGACCTCGCAGCCGCTTAAGGTCAACTCGGCTGGCCAGCTTCCTGACGGCTTCGCTCCAGGCGCGTTGTACGGCTCTCGCAGCCACCCTCGTGGTCTGCAAATCACGGTGTTTGCTGCGTCCGATGCGTTGCGGAGTTCTGGACTGGGCCTCGATTTACTTAAGGCCAAGGTCAAACCAGATCAGTTCGCCGTGTACTCGGGCAGTGCCATGGGTCAGCTTGACAACGAGGGTTATGGCGGCCTGTACCAGAACAGCCTGGTAGGGAAACGTCCAACATCAAAGAACGTGCCCCTTGGTTTGTCAGAGATGCCAGGCGACTTCATCAATGCCTATGTGCTGGGGTCGGTCGGCGATACAGCGGGCATCATCGGGGCATGCGCAACGTTCTTGTACAACCTCAAACGGGGAGCCGAAGCCATTGCATCGGGCGACAAGCGGGTCGTGCTCGTCGGCAATGCCGAGGCGCCGATCGTCCCTGAAGTGATCGAGGGTTACCGGATCATGGGAGCGTTGACCGAGGACGAAGCCATCATGGCCCTCGATGGCAGCGATGCTCCTGATCTCCGACGTTCGTGCCGGCCATTCTCGGCCAACGCAGGTTTCACTGTTGCCGAATCAGGGGTCTACACCCTGCTGATGGACGACGAACTTGCTATCGAGCTTGGTGCCCAGATCCTGGGTTCGGTTGGTGGCGTCTTCGTGAACGCCGATGGTTTCAAGAAGTCGATTCCAGGGCCTGGCGTTGGTAACTACATCACCGTGGGTAAGGCAATGGGGCTGGCGCGAAGCATGTTGGGAGAAGACGGGTTGCTCACCGGCACCCACATACAAGCCCATGGTACGGGCACACCTCAGAACCGGGTGACCGAGTCAGACATCCTCAGTCGTCTAGCTGGAACCTTCGGGATCGACCGTTGGCCAGTGGCCGCGATCAAGTCCTACGTAGGGCATTCTATGGCGCCAGCTGGTGGCGACCAGCTGAGTGCGGTTCTCGGCACGTGGAACGACGGGTGGCTTCCTGGGATCACATCGATTGATCATGTCGCCGACGATGTCGTTACCGACAATCTGGCGTTGGCAATGGACCACACCGAACTCGATGAATCACAGCGCCAAGCAGCGTTCATCAACAGCAAAGGATTTGGCGGCAACAACGCCACCGGCCTGGTCATGTCACCCGCATGGACACAAAAAATGTTGACGCAACGATGGGGGAGCGACGTGATGTCCGGCCACGCATCCCGGGCCGAAGCTGTCGCTGCCGCTGCGAGCGACTACGACGACGCCATGTGCACCGAGACTGTAGAGAGCATCTACCAGTTCGGCGAGGGCGTGCTCACCGGCGACGATCTTGAGATCACCGACCAGGAGATTCGTTTGCCTGGCTTCGGGCTACCAGTCGATCTCGATATCCCTAATCCCTTCGTCTAGCCACGAAGGGGCACGTACCTCGTACCCGTCCTTGGTGAAGCAGGCGGGAGTGGCGCAGCGGTTTAGTAGAGCTTGCCGTGGTCTAGCTGAGGTAGAACGTGTTCGGCGAAGAGGTCACATTCTGCGATGTGTGGGTAGCCGCTCAGGATGAACGCTTCGACACCAACATCTTGGTAGGCGGCAAGTTTCGCTGCCACCTGGTCGGGATCGCCAACGATCGCGGCGCCAGCGCCGGAACGAGCCTTGCCGACACCCGTCCACAAGTTGGCTTCTGCGTAGCCGTCGTCGTCGGCGCTGTCTCGCAGTGCCGACTGGCGGGACACCCCGACCGAGGCGGTGTCGAGTGACTTCTGCCGGATTGCCTCGCCGGTGTCCGAGTCGAGTTGGCTAATCAACCGGTCTGCAGCGGCACGGGCTTCGGCTTCGGTTTCGCGCACGATCACGTGGCTGCGAAGGCCGTACTTGAGCTCACGCTCGTGACGGTCGGCCCGTTCGGTCATGTCGGTGATCGTGTCGCCGACTGATGCGACGGTGTCAGGCCAGGTCAGGAAGACATCGGCGGCAGCGGCAGCCGTCTCTTTGGCAGCTGGCGAGAAGCCGCCAAAATAGAACGGTGGGCAGACTCCTGAAACCGTGCCAAGCCGCGGTGGGTCCAGCTCGAGGTTCACGAACTCCCCGTGGAAATCGATCGATTCACCGTCGAGAAGCTGGCGCAACACCTGCATCCACTCAAGCGTGCGCTGGTAACGCGGTGTCGACTCAAGCGCTTCGCCAGGAATATCGCTGCTGATGATGTTGATGGTCAGACGCCCGTGGAGCATCTGATCGATGGTTGCTAGCTGACGAGCGAGTTGCGGCAGCCACATCTCACCCATGCGCACAGCGAGCAACAGGCTGATCTGTTCAACATGAGGTGCGATGCCAGCAGCAAATGCGGTGCTGTCGATGCCCAGCGAATAACCAGACGGCAACAAGATGTTGTCGAAACCATTGCGGTCGGCAGTCAGCGTGATGTCTCGACAGTGCTCCCACGAGCTAGCCAGATCGAAGTTGGGGACACCTAAGAACTCGTAGTCGTCGTCGCAGAGTGCGGAGAACCAGCTGACTTCGATCATGGGAGGGGAACTCCTTCGGAGGCTTGGACGATGGCGTACACATCGTTGCGGTCCAACGTGATGGACAGCGCAGCGGTACTCGATGCGATCCGTTCAGTCTTCTGGGTGCCGATGATGGCGACTGGGTCCGATGGGTGGGCAAGTACGAATCCGAGTGCAATGGCGGTGCGGTCGACGCCTTCGCGTTCGGCGAGTCCGTCGATGACAGCGGTGAGTTCTGGGTTCATACCATCAGGGCCATCAGCGAAGATCCGTCCGCCGCCTAACGGGCTCCAGGCCAGTGGAGTGATGTCGTCGCGCATGGCCCGATCGAAGGTGCCATCGCGGAGCGGGCCGAGTTCGATCACCGAGTACTCCGGCTGAGTAGTGACCATGGGGAATTCAAGGTGGGCAGCAAGAGCGTCGTACTGATCGGGGGTGTAGTTCGAGACACCGACCTCGCGAATCTTGCCCTCGTCGCGCAGTTCGGTGAGCGTGGCGGCGACCTCAGCAGGATGGGTGAACATGTCGGGGCGATGAACTTGGTACAGGTCGATCACATCGACGTTGAGGCGGCGGAGCGAGGCTTCAACAGCTGAACGCAGGTACTCGGCGCTGGAGTTGTAGGGCGTCGGGGGAGTGATCCCGCCTTTGGTTGCCAACACCATCTGTTCACGGAGATGCGGGGCTTGCCCAAGTACTCGGCCAAAGATCTCCTCGGCTTCACCGAAACCTACATCGACACTTTGGAAGCCATAAATATCGGCGGTGTCGATCAGGTTCATACCCGCAGCCAATGCTGCCTCGACGAGCGACTGAGCATGAGCGATGTCGTCATTGTCGAAGCGCCACATGCCGTAGGCAAGCAGGCCGACGTCGAATTGACCGAGAGAGCGCGGGGCGCCCGAGATCAAGTTGGACATACCTACAAGATACTCCTCGACGTGCTGCCATTGGTCCTACCCGCAGCATCGTTCCCGACAGACGCAATGATCGTGGTCGAAGGACATCGGCCATTCGCCGCAAGCGAAAAGTTACGTCCCCTGGGGACGTAACTTCTCGAGGAACGAGTCGAAAGCCAGACGGGGATTTCTAGGCGAGGCGCTGCCGTTTATGGTCGACGCGATGCATGTCGAACTCGATGCCCGCTCGATCGCATCGATACGTCGTAACCTGTCGGTGGTTGCAGGTGCCTGCGGCTCTCACGCACCGTTGCTGGGCGCAGCAGAAATGGCGTGGGAACTGTGATCTCGAATCCCGTTGAGAGTCTCGATCACCGGATGTTCGCCTCAGAACTCGTCTAGCAGTTGTTCTATTGGCACGGTTGTTCTGGAGGCACGATGAGACCTGAATTGTTACGTCCCCAGGGGACGTAACAATTCACAGACCCCAGATGTTATTCGCTGCTGCGGTTTTGCGGGCTGGCGGGGTCATCCATTCCGAGCGACCGCCGCGGGCGCCACTGGACGAGACTTCCATCAGCTTGGCGGGCAGTGTCAGGACAACAGCGGTGTCAGGCAAGTCGGGTGACCCAGGTCGATTCGGTCCGATCACCGTCGGTAGGGCAGAGATGGCCGTGTCGCGAGCGGCTTCGTCGGCGTAGAACTGCACATCCTGGATCTGCTCAAACTTGTCGGCTCCCATGAGCACAGCGTCGTAACCTTCGGCAATGTCGACGATGAGTTGTTTGTCGGTCACGACAAGGTTCAGCCACGGTGCATGGGCAATACTGGCTTCGATCACGGCAATACGCATGTCGAACGGGGCATGGTCCGCGTCTTCTTTGGCGAGAGCGTTGCGAGAAACAACCAGGTCAATGCGGGTCAAATTCGCCGCTCTTTTGGCCATAACGGCTATGCCTAGATGGGCGATCGTTGGAGGATCAAACGAGCCGGGGTAGACGCCCGCCCGTTCCTCTTCATATACTGCGTCGGTCATGTTGCATCGCACGGTAGTAGCAGTACTTAGGTAGCGCACGGATCACATCCCCGTGCGCACTTGGCCTCCCCATCGGGAGGCCGTTCTGCTTTTCGGGGTTAAACCCCGTGCATCCGTTCTGGCCTGCAACAGACACAACTAAACACTTATGACTATTGAACTGAACAAGGCAGGTGAATGATGCAGATTAACGGAGCCCAAGCGGTGCTCAAAGCGCTGGAGCATGAGGGCGTAGAGACCGTATTTGGCATGCCCGGTGGTGCCATCCTGCCCGTATACGACCCACTGATCGAGTCGAGTATTCGACACATCCTGGTGCGCCATGAGCAGGGAGCCGGCCATATGGCATCGGGTTACGCTCATGCAACTGGCAAGCCTGGTGTAGCGATCGTGACCAGCGGCCCGGCCGCAACCAACATGGTCACGGCCTTGCTTGACGCCATGATGGACTCGATTCCCATGGTTTGCATCACCGGCCAGGTCGCACTTCCTGCAATCGGCACCGACGCATTCCAGGAAGCCGACACCACCGGCATCACCATGTCAGCCACCAAGCACAACTACCTGGTGACCAAGGTCGAAGACATTCCGCAGGTCATCCACGACGCATTCCACCTGGCGACCACCGGCCGCCCAGGTCCCGTGCTTGTCGATATTCCCAAAGACCTCGTCCTGCCCGACGCCGTGTTCGAGTGGTACGAACCAACTGGTCACGACCTTCCTGGGTACAACCCCAAGACCGAGGGCGACCCAGCCTCGATCGCTGAAGCCGCCAAGATGATCATGGCCGCCAAGCGGCCCGTGATTTATAGCGGTGGTGGCATTCTGCGATCACGCGCCGCCGACGAGCTGCGCACGCTCGCCGAGATGACGGACATCCCCGTCGTCACCACGCTGATGAATCGTGGCGGTTTTCCCGACGACCATGAGTTGAACCTGGGCATGCCCGGCATGCACGGCAATTACACCGCAGTCATGGCTATGCAAGAGGCTGATCTTCTGATCGCGCTCGGTGCCCGATTCGACGACCGTGTCACCGGTGCCCGCGACAAGTTCGCTCCCGACGCCAAAGTCATCCATGTCGACATTGATCCGGCCGAACTCGGCAAGGTGCGGTTTGCCCATGTGCCGATCGCTGGCGACGCCAAGTCGATCATCACTGAGATGATCAAAGAAATCGAAAAGCTCGGTGGCGCCGATGGGCAGCCCGACCGCGACGCTTGGCGTCAGACCCTGAGCGGCTGGCAAGAAAAGTATCCACTCGTTTACGGCGATCATGAGCCCGGCAAATTGCTCAAGCCACAGTTTGTGATCGAGAAACTGGCCGAGGCCTGTCCGCCCGACACAATTCTGTGTTCCGGTGTCGGTCAGCATCAGATGTGGGCCAGCCAGTACTGGACCTTCAACCATCCCTATACCTGGATTAACTCCGGCGGTCTTGGCACGATGGGGTACTCGATTCCAGCTGCCGTGGGAGCGAAAGCCGGCATGCCGGACCGCATGGTCTGGGCAGTCGACGGCGACGGTTGTTTCCAGATGACATCGCAAGAACTGATCACTGCAGCGGTTGAACACATACCGGTCAAGGTCGCAATCTTGAATAACAGCTGGCTGGGCATGGTGCGCCAGTGGCAAGAGTTGTTCTACGACGAACGCTTCAGTGAAACCCACTTTGGTTCCGAAATTCCGAACTACAAGATGTGGGCCGAAGCTATGGGTTGTGTTGGTTTTCGAGTCGACTCACCTGAAGAGGTCGTGCCAACTATCCAGAAGGCAAACGAAATCAACGACCGCCCAGTGGTGATTGACTTCCGCACTCAAGCTGAAGAGAACGTGTATCCAATGGTCCCTGCGGGGGCGAGCAACAGCGAGGTGTTGGTCGACCCATCACAACGCGACGCTGACAGTTCGGGAGAGACATCGTGAGCCACATTCCTGAATTCCATACAATCGTTGTTCGGGTCGAGAACAAGGCGGGCGTGTTGGCCCGTATTGCTGGGCTCTTCTCACGGCGTGGTTTTAACATCGAGTCACTCGCTGTGGCCCCTACCGACGATGACCGATTCAGCCGGATCACGATTGTCGTGGACGTTGCGTCAACGTCGATCGACCAAGTGGTCAAGCAGCTCGACAAGCTCATCAACGTGCTTGAGATTCGCGAACTTGACCCCGAAACATCGGTCGAGCGTGAATTGATGATGACGACGCTTTCGGCTCCAACGCCCGAAGCCCGTCGCGAGATCATCGACCTCGTGCAAATTTTCGATGCCCAAGTACTGAACGTGGGTTTCGATCAGCTGATGGTTTCGCTTGTCGGATCACAGCGCCGTCTCGATGATTTCGAGGCGTTGTTGAGCCGTTTCGGCATCATCGAGATTCAAAGAACCGGCAAGATCGCACTAAGCGAACTGGCCAAGGTCGAGCCAACTGAGTCGTAACGCTCCTTCGACACAACATGCTGATGGGCGACATGTCAGAGGACGAGAAGTCCAATACATGGGATGCCGTCGCCGAGGCCATGTCCGGCTACGAGGGTCCCGACGGATTCGTTTGCCCGGGCGAACTGATCGTTTGCACCGGCACCGTCGACTGAGGAAACAAGACAGTCGAGACCGAAGCGGCGGAGCAGCACCGACGTCGACACGCGTCACACCCCTGCGAGCGGACACAGGGGACTACGCAGCCGAAGCCGATCGCGCCCGCTGATGCAAAGGTCAGTTCCCGTTGGATCGCTAACGCTCCGAACTGCGCTCGCTGGTTCGCCGCCAACCGCTCGCGAGCATCAACGATCGGGGCTTCGAGCTCGGGCGGCGTTTGGTTCGGCGACCTCAGCGAAGGCCTACGCAAAACACATGCAGGACAAGCAGTCAACGCGGTGATGAAGCAAGGCGACGATCGAACCTGTGTGCTGGCGCTGGGAGCTCGGTTACTGCGACCAGGTGTGCAGGCGCGGCGAACTGCAGCGGGCATGATCAGCTCGTGGGATGTAGCTCGGCAGTGTCAGTAGGAGCCATGAGGGAACGGTTCCTTGCGTGCCACTGGCGCAGTTGGTCGAAGCACGTCAGGCTTCGGGGCAGCACTTCGTTCCTACCCTGGAGCGAGAAGTGACCAGAACGCACTGACCAATGGGTTCTTGAGATGGCGCTTCATGGTGACAAGCCCCAAGTCGTACGGCTCTAGCGCTGGCATGACCTCGAGCATGCGCACACGCTCGGCAAACGGGCTGTTGTCGAGCACGATCTGGGGCACGACGCCGACGCCGAGTCCCAGACTGACCATGCTCACGATGGCTTCGTTGCCAGCTACCTGGGCGTAGATCTTTGGGGTCACGCCCAGGGCCCGGAACCAGGCGTCGACCCGTGTCCGGGCAAGGCCACTTGAGGCAAGAATCATCGGAATCTGTTGCCAGCTGTTGGCATCGGTCGGAGGCATGTCGTCAATGCCTAGATCAGTCGAGTCCGCGGGAGCGATGAAGATGAGGGGAGAGGTCTGGATGGGTTCGAAGAGCACACCCGCCGGCAAGTTCCGAGGTCGCGCCGCGATGGCCAAGTCTTCGTCCAGCGACACAACTCGGCCGATGGCATGTTGCGGGTCTCCTGTCTGCAGCCTGATTTCAACGCCTGGGTGAGCAGGTCGAAACCGGTTCAAGAGGTCCACCAGAATGCTATGGCTGGCGGTGACCGAGCAGTAGAGACTTACTTCACCTTGGAGTTGCTCGGCAGGGTCGGTCAGGTCGTAGCAAATCTGTTCCCATTGCTGCACGGCGTTGCGTGCGTAGCGCTGAAACTTGTGCCCGTCTTGGGTGAGCTCGACGGTGCGGTTGTCGCGGGCGAACAGTGTTGCGTTGACTTCGGTTTCCAACTGTCGGATGTTGCGTGACAACGCGGACGTGCTGATGTTGGCGCGGCGACTGGCGCGGCCAAAGTTCAGATCTTCACACAAGAGCAGGAAGTGCTTCAGCGTTCTGATGTCCATCGTGTGAGTATGCACAACTTTGGGTCAGCGTTGCACAAATTGGGACATCATGTTGCGTATATATCAATTTACGAAACGCTCACCGATGGGTAGAATCCACCGGGATACACCCCTGATTGAGAGCACCACATGGCCAATTACTTCAACACCCTGCCTCTGCGCGAACAACTCGCTGAGCTCGGCAAGTGCCGCTTCATGCACCTTGACGAGTTCACCGAAGGCGTCGATGCGCTTAAGGGCAAGAAGATCGTCGTCATCGGTTGCGGCGCTCAAGGTCTGAATCAGGGTCTGAACCTGCGCGACAGCGGCCTCGATGTGTCCTACACGCTGCGCGACGCTGCCATCACCGAGCAGCGCCAGTCGTGGAAGAACGCCACCGAAAACGGCTTCACCGTAGGCACCTACGAAGAGCTGCTCTCGACCGCTGACGTCGTGCTGAACCTGACACCAGACAAGCAGCACACCAACGTCGTGAACACCATCATGCCGATGATGAAGCAGGGTGCCTGCTTGTCGTACTCACACGGCTTCAACATCGTCGAAGAAGGCATGCAGATCCGTGACGACATCACCGTCATCATGGTGGCACCCAAGTGCCCAGGCTCCGAAGTCCGCGCCGAGTACGTCCGTGGTTTCGGTGTGCCGACCCTGATCGCTGTCCACGAGGACAACGACCCGAACGGCGAAGGCCTGGCGCTGGCCAAGGCCTATGCGGTCGGTACCGGCGGCCACAAGGCCGGCGTGCTCATGTCATCGTTCATCGCCGAGGTCAAGTCCGACCTGATGGGCGAACAAACCATCCTGTGCGGCATGTTGCAGACCGGCTCCCTTCTGTGCTTCGACAAGATGATCGAAGAGGGAATCGAGCCTGGTTACGCATCCAAGCTCATTCAGTACGGCTGGGAGACCACCACCGAAGCACTGAAATACGGTGGCGTCACCAACATGATGGACCGGCTGTCGAACCCTGCCAAGATCCGTGCTTTCGATCTGTCAGAGCAGATGAAAGTGATCATGCGTCCGCTCTACAACAAGCACCAGGACGACATCATGACGGGCGCATTCTCCACCGGGATGATGGCTGATTGGGCTAACGACGACGCTGACTTGCTTGGCTGGCGTGCGGCCACCGCAGAGACTGCCTACGAGCAGACCCCTGCCGGTGATGTCGAAATCTCCGAGCAGGAGTACTTCGACAACGGCATCCTCATGGTCGCCATGGTCAAGGCAGGCGTCGAGCTGGCCTTCGAAACCATGACCGCAGCTGGCATCATCGCTGACTCGGCCTACTACGAGTCACTGCACGAGACGCCGCTGATCGCCAACACTATTGCTCGTAAGAAGCTCTACGAAATGAATGCAACCATCTCAGATACCGCCGAGTACGGCTGTTACCTGTACAACCACGCATGTGTGCCATTGCTGGCTGACTTCATGACCGGTATCAAGAGCGACGTCATCGGCAAGGGTCTCGACCTCAGCGACACCGGTGTCGACAATGCTCGTCTGATCGAAGTGAACGAGGCCATCCGAAGCCATCCTGTCGAAGCGATCGGTGCGGAGCTGCGCGGCTACATGGCCGACATGAAACAAATCATCTGAGGGGAGTCGCCGTTCGCTTCGCGCCCTAACCGGGCTCTTCGCTAATGCGAAGAGCCCGCGCTTATCGTCGCTGTGCGTTCCGGCAGACGCTTCCTCAGGCGAGTGTCCGGTGTGAAGGGGTAGATCAATGAGTAATCAGGATGTGGCTTGCCCCGACGCGATTTGTCTCAGCGGCTTGTCGGTTGATTTCGATGGGCGATTTCAACTCAGTGACATCAGCTGGACAATCCGGCCAGGAGAACACTGGTTGATCGCGGGCGGCAACGGCTCCGGCAAGTCGGCCCTGGCGGCCGTGCTTGCCGGTGAAGGAGAGTGTCTGTCGGGCACTCAGTCGGGTTTGCCCGATCGTGTGGCTCTCGTCTCCTATGAGAGGCAGTCGGAACTCATCGAGGCCGAGCGCCGCAAAGACGACGCTGACATTCTGGACGTGATCTCAGAAGGAACGCCGGTAGCTGAGATCATCGATGCCGTCTGCCTCGATGATGAACTCGCCCAGACACTGGTCGACACCTTGGGTCTGCGGCCGCTGATGGGCCGAGCGTTTCGCAAACTCTCAACCGGTGAGACGCGAAAGGTGATGCTCATCCGAGCGTTGACCAGCCGTCCGGAACTGCTCGTTCTGGATGAACCTTTTGACGGTCTTGATCACGATTCGCTTACGTGGCTGCAAGACCACCTGCGGGTTGTGGCGGAAACCGTACCGATAGTGATCGTGCTGAACCGGTTCGACGAGTGCCCCGAGTTCATCACCCACGTGGCCTACATCGACCACGGGCAACTGCTTTATCAGGTGCGGCGCGACGACGAGAGCGCCTTTGCCGAGCTGTACCAACTGCTGCACTTGAAGACGAGCGAGCTTGATGTGCCCATGGCCGACCCGGCTGCCCGGCTGCCAGCTCTCAATCCCAGCGATCCTCTGGTCCGGTTGACCGGAGCCACCATTCGTTACCCAGACAACACGGTTTTCGAGAACCTCGACTGGACGATCGAGGCGAACCAGCACTGGCAGTTGAGCGGGCCGAATGGCAGCGGCAAAACGTGTCTGCTTTCATTGATCACCGGTGATCATCCGCAGTGTTATGTCAACGACATCAAGGTCTTTGGATTTCAGCGCGGCACCGGCGAGAGCATCTGGCAGATCAAGCAGTACATCGGGTATGTCTCCACCGCACTTCAATGGGAGTACCGAGTCAGCATCGGGCTGCGGAATGTCATCATCTCCGGCTTCTACGACAGCATCGGGCTGTACAACAAAAGCACAGATATGCAGAAGGCTATTGCGGATCAATGGCTCGCTCTACTGGGCATGTCAGACCGAGCAGACGAGCCATTTAATGGCCTGTCCTACGGCGAACAGCGCCTGTTGTTGATTGCACGTGCAATGGTGAAACATCCACCGCTGCTCATTCTCGACGAACCCTGTCTCGGCCTCGATGACATGAACCGGCAAGTAGTGCTCGCACTAATCGAGCGCATCTGCACCGCAAGCGAGACGGCGGTGCTCTACGTCAATCACCGCTCGGAGGATCGCATCCGTGGCATCGACCATCATCTGGCCCTCGGTCACAGAGCTCGATAAACGCGGGTTCCGCTCGGCATTTCGTTTTGGAGCAGTCCGGCGCCGCAGATCAGTGAGTTATGGGAACTAGTGTGGCGGGCATCAAGCACTGGCACTCCATCGTCCGATCATCGCGCTCTGCGCTCGTGGCAGCAGTTGTTGTCGCGCTTGTCGCCACGTCCTGCGGCGACCCACAGGTCCCTGTTGCTCGCTCCTCCGATGGGGAACTCGTTCAAGCCACAAGCGAACCTGTTCCACCGACCCCGACACCGCTGCCGCTCCCGACCGCTGAGCCGACACCCGCAGGCGGGCCGGCAGCGACACCCCAACCCGTAGTCGCGCAGCCAGGGCTCACGAGCGAGATCATTCGCCTGGCGGTGGTCTTCGATGACGAGACACAAGGCACCGCCGACCAACTCTTCCGCGACGGCTGGTTGGGCACACTGGCGTGGGCCAACGAGGTCAACAAGAACGGTGGCCTGGGCGGGCGCCTCGTCGAAGTTGTGCCAATCGATTCGCTGCTCTTCGATCATCGCACGGCACTGGACCAAGTCTGTCAAGGCGACTTTTTTGCCATCGTTGGTTCCCACAGCCTGGGCGATGCCGAAGGTGCCGAAATGCTCGGCACCGAACAATGCAATATTGCTGACTTTCCCGGGCAGGTCTACGGCTCACGGCGAGCGGTTTCTCCGGTGACGTTCCTGTCGAATCCGTTCCTCAACGACATCCGCCAGGCCGGACCCGCCAAGTACCTGGTTGACATGTTCCCGGACGCTGCATCCAACCTGGGCCTACTCCGTTACTTTGACCTAGATCTCGAGCGGGCCAACGAACGGCAACGGGAGATGCTTATCGGTCAAGGTATGGAAGTTGTCTTCGAACTTCCCGTGGATCTCCAGGAAGACCCCGCCGAACGCATCGTGGGATTCTGGGAAGACAGCGGTGCCGAATCGCTCGTGTGGGTTGCAGATCCCGGCAACCTGATCGAGCTTCTCGAAGCTTTCGAAGAGCCACCAGCGTTCGTGTTGTGTGAGTGGGGGTGTTACAGCCAACAATTCCTGCTCGACGGCGGCGAAACAGTCGAAGGGGTCTACACATGGATAGCCCACAGCCCATTTGAGTCACCGAACGCACGTGGCGACTTGTTCTTGTACCGCGCCAACCTGGCGACCGTCGCACCGGATGCCGGGTGGAGCGAGGTCGGCCTGCAGAGCTGGATGGCAGGCCGACTCTTCGAGCAAGCCTTCAACCGGGTTCTCGAAGTTGAACCTGAGCTGCCAACGCGTGAAGCGCTCATTCGAGTAGCGCAAGGCATCAACTTCTATATTGCGAATGGCATTTTGTCGGCGACCGATCCGGGTGGGCGGCAACCAACGCCTTGTTTCGTGTTGATGGTCGTGCGCAACGGTCGGTGGGTGCAGGAGTACCCAGCACCCACGAATCCCCGCAATCAGGACTGCTCAGAAGACAATCTGTACCAACTCGTGACATCTCGTTCGCTAGGTGTTACATCGCTCTCGGCCACGACATCTGAGGCGCAACCCACCTCGGTCGCCGAAGCCGAACCCAACCTCGAAAACCCCGAAGAGCTCGACGAATAGGGGTATCGAGTTGTTCCTCGTCGAAACCCTGTTTTGGGGCTCTGAAGTCCATAGTCCCGGACCGCTGCGCTACCCCGGGTAGCTAGGTAGTCCGGCTTTCGAGTTGTTCCTTGCTGTTCTAGCTGCGGATCCAGACCAGTGCGATGTCGTCGACGGCGATGTCGGTCTTCTCCAACGGCACGTCGTAGGCGGTGACGTTTTGGGCTTTGTCCTGCCACTCAAAGACGATCTGGTTGATGTCGTCTTCGACTTCCTCTCGGAGCTCGTTGAGATCACTGAGTTTGTCGTTGTAACGGTTTTGGGCCGTTGCGATACGTTGCTCTGCCTTACCGGTGGCCTTCCGGCCCCGCAAGATCGACCGGCCAGTCGACCGAGACCGTCGTCCACCGAGTAATCCACCAAGCACGTCCAGAGCCGCGCCAGCCCAGGCTTCGTTACGAGTGCTTTCGCGGTCGTACTCAAGTTCGCGGATGCGGTCTTCGAGCTTGGTTAGGTCAGTGTCCAGCCGGTCTTCCTTCTTCACCAGCGCCTCGCGCAGCTTGTCGATCTGTTCGTCGGCCATGTCATCAGCAATGTCTGCGCACCGATTCCTAAACGCTTGTTCCTCTTCGTCGACCCGGCTGAACGCCTTGAGATCGGCGTTGCGGAACAGCTGGAGTGACTTGTTGCGGTAGAGATGATCCTTGAATGCGGTCTTGGACTGGGTGAAGAACGTGCTCTTATCAATGGGCGCATCCGGAAGCAGATAGATCTGTTCGCCTGCGACTTCAGACGAGAAGTCGCGGTCATCGAAGTCGATGGCTAACGTGTTGCCGGGATCAACCCGGGAACCATCGATGCGAACGATTCCTTCCCACTCGACTTCGTGACGCAGGTCGGCCTTGGTCTCGTCGTAGAGCAGATGCATCCGCACGGCTAGGGCAGGCACCAGTCGGGTGCCGGTCGGATCAAACCCTGCATCGCTGGCCCACGGGGCGCCAGCCCGGACATATCGCACATCGACACCCTTGGCTACTGGCGGCGCCATGGTTGACTCGTTGTCGGCCAGTTCTGGTTCGGCCGGCGCTGGGGCGCTCGACTGTCGTCCGGAACCAGACGCTGAAGGGGGATCGGACTGGGTGTCCTCGCTGAGGTCACGGATCTGGGATCGCGTCAGCGGTCCAGCCAGGTACGACATGGCCCAGCGGGTCGAGAACTGCTGAGGCATACCCCTGGTCGAGTGCAACACGAACTCGCGTTTGTCGAGGCTGGAGATGGTTGCATCGAGTTCTCGGATGTCCACGCCACCGTCGGAACGTTCCATACCTTCGAGCAGCCGGGCCTTGTCTCGTTCGGTCTGAAGCCGGCCAATCATCCATGTGCCTGCGTTCGAGATTGCCTTGTAGTCGATGTCGACAGGGTTCTGCGTGGACAACACCAGACCAACACCAAAGGCTCGGGCCTGCTTCAGAATGGTAAGAATCGGTTTCTTCGATGGTGGCATTGCCGTAGGCGGAACGAAACCAAACACCTCGTCCATGTAGATCAGCACCCGCAGGTCGTCGCTGCCTGGTTGGCTGCGCATCCAGGTCACGACCTTGGAAAGAATCAACGTGACGACGAACTGGCGTTCCTCATCGGACAGATGATGGATGTTCACGACCGCGGCGCGGGGGTCGCCATTTGGCTGGAACAACATGGTGTCGATGTCGAGCGGCACGCCCTGGTTCCACGCAGCGAATGCAGGAGAGGCAGCTAGGCCGTTGAGTTTTATGGCCAGTTTCATGCGATCAGGCTTGGGGAAGAGCGTGTCAACCTGCATGACGCCAAGTTTCTTGAACGGTGGATCCATCACAAGCGGGATGATCTCCTCGATACTTACCGGTAGACCATCCCTCCAGCGGCCGTCGATGATGTTGGCCATCAAAATGTGCTCGCGCCCGCTGAGCGGGTCGCTCTCTAGGCCAACAAGCCCGAGCAGCGACGAGACAAGGCCCTCGATCTCATCGAGTTTGGACTCTTCGAACGCAACGGGGTCTTCGGTTCGCGACGCGTCCGGAGCGGCCATCGAACCAAGGACATTAAGCGGCACACCGGCTTGAGAACCTGGTGTGTAGATCGTCATGTCGCACTTCGAACGCAGCTCCCCAATCCGGCTGGGTGTGATGCCCGATCGGGCAAGCCCGGACTTCCACAGGTCCGCCATCGCTGCTGGATCGTCGTCATCAGCTACCCACGGGGTGAAATCCGTTGCCGACATGTTCGGAAATGTGAGCAACAGATTGCCCATGTCCCCTTTGGGATCGATGATGAGCGTGGGGATGTCGGCGAGCAGCGCTTCTTCAAGTATGACCATGCCGAGGCCGGTCTTGCCGGACCCGGTCATACCCACGATCACGCCATGGGTGGTCAGATTCGACGCTTCGTAGAAGATCGGTTCATCGCTGCTGGTGCGACCAAGATAGAGCTGGCCGTCGGGTATATCTGTGGTCATCAATGCCTCTTCCATCGGGGCCGAGTGTAGAGAACGGCTTTACGTCAGGGAGATCTTGCGACTCTCAATAGGCGGTTTTCGTTACAAAATGTTGGCGTTGCCCTAGGGTTGGCCAAGCACACTCGCATAAGGAGGACCCCATGGGTCTACTTGACAAGGTAAAAGGCATGCTCAGCGGCAACGCTGACAAAGTAAAGGGCGGTCTGGAAAAGGCCGGCGACATGGTCGACGAGAAGACCGGTGGCAAGTTCACCGACAACATCGATATGGCCGAAGAGAAGATCGCTGAAGTCCTCGAGGTGGACGGCGAAGCCGAAGCTGAAGCCTGATCGCTGTGGCAGCGCGCCTGCCACTCCACTCATTCAAAACTGAGCATGGCTGCTCTCTCTGAGGGCAGCCATGCTCACGTTCTAAGTCACCGTTCTAAGTCACCGTTGTACGCCACTGTTGTACGTCACCGGTTTATATCGCCCGAGCAGAGGCGGCGTCGCTTCGCTGTATCTCTGAGCGCGGTTGGACTTTGGGTGGTCTGCCGCGTCTTGGTTACAGGTCCGCGAGCTCAGCAAATTGCCGACGCCGCGATGCCTCAAGTGCTGCGACCCAGGCTGCGTCGTCTACTTCTCCGCCATCGTTCCATTCAGGAAGGAGAGGATCATGTGTCGGCCGTTCATTCCTCATGCCTTCCATTCAAGACGTTGCAGCTGTTTCGTGGGTGTCGTTTAGATGACAGTGCAGTGACGGTTCGACGTGGCAGTGGCTGACCGGCCGCGGTACGTGGTCGAGGGGTCGCAGTCTGGCCCGATGCGCCTATCCGGGTTCGAGGTCGTTCGCTATGGCTGTCACAGTGTTATGTCCACGGTGATGGGGTTGGTTCTTCGAATGACCACGCTCCAGGAACCATTGCCAGCCGATGTCGAGGTCCATCTGCAGTAAGGTCGCCGGTCTCATAACCCGCGTCGCCGTGCCACATGACAGTGGGTGGTTCCTTACGAGCCATCTTGGTCAGATAGAAGGGTGGTTCGCGGTCAGCGATAGCTCGCAGAGCCTGGCTGGTGGCGCTGAACGATGCCAAGTGCCGCAGCGTCACCCAGGTCGGTGGAACCAACTGCACATCGCCAGTGGCGTGTTTCGCAAGAGCTTCGGCTGGTGTCACCCACAGGTGGTCAACGATCTCACCGCCGTCGATGGTGACGTCTCCGTCAGTGCCTGGTGGTGCCTCGGTTGCATAGAACCAAGTAGAAAAGCGGCGAGGCACCACCAACGGCGGCATCCAATGCGAGAACGGCACAAGCTGCGACTGGTCGACGACGAGGTCGGCCTCTTCAAGAGCTTCGCGACTCGCTGCCCGACGGCTTGCGTCGACAATGTCATCGCCCGCCTGAAAGTCCTCGGGGTCGACCTTGCCGCCTGGAAAAACCCAGTTGCTCGCAAAGGTGCCTTTGGCGTTGCGTTGCACCATCAATATCTCAGGCCCGGAGTCGCCGTCGCGGAGTGCCAGAACCGTGGCTGCAGGTGTGGCAGGGTTCGAAGCATCATGCTCATCCATCCATGCACGGAAACGTTCAGAAAGTGAAGTCATCGTCGTCGAACCTACAACGTCGAGCGCTGCCGTTGGAAAGCCATGCGCAGATGCGACACTGCCAGGGTGGCAATCGAACATCGAATGGTGCACTTTCGGACCAGCGACATCACCGAGGTGACCAGCGAGATCCAAGAGATCGCCGAACGAGCGAATGGGCGTGAGTGGATCACGATTTCGCCCTGGGTCGACCCCGAGCATCTGCCAGAGATTAGTCTCCTGCGCCGGATCTTCTCCGGCCGAGGTTCAAAGGTTCCCGAGGTGACATGGGTGCCAGCGGTGGGTAACGAACCCGCCCAGTTTGGGCTCTTGCATGCCCGTGGCGCGAACGCCCACGGCATTCTGGCGGACTCCGATGCTGTAATCCCGCCGACATGGATCAAGATCAGTGACCATTCGAAGCGAGGCCTGCTCTTCGGGGTCCATCCAGACACCACGCCTGGACAGGTCGTTGACTTTGCGGTCGCAGCGTCGGAGGTCCTCGCCGATGTACCGACTGATGACCGCTGGGTAGCCCAGGTTTCTACGGTCGCCCGCTAGCGACGTTCCCGTAAAGCCGGTGTGTGGCGCTGGGGCTGGGGCTTTGTGTTGGGGTATGGCGCCTCGTCGGCTGTGCGGTTCGCCCAGTGCGTTCTACACACAGAGCGTTCTAACTGTCCAGCAACGCAGACCGCAGCAACGGTTCGTCGAGACCAATGACCCGGCCTCGGGCTATCTCGATTGGCCCTCTCGACGCGGCCCGCCAAGCGCCTTGAACGTCCATTCACTGATGGCGTCGATGAACTGTGCCTGCTCTTCCTGGGTCAATTCGACCAGACAATCGCTGCCGCTGCCCGGGCTGAGCTCAAAGCAATCACTGAGCAATACGAGCTTTCACCGACAGGCCTCCGAACAGTGACCGTTGGGTCATCTCGTTGATCCGTCGGCTCTGCATGCTGAGTAACGCACGTGCAACCGACGACTATGCCTCGAGGTGCCGCGTGAGCTGGCCAGGGCTCATCATCACTGCTGCTGTGGCCTCCACAGCCACAACGTCGACAGATCGACCTTCGTCGTTGAGCGTGGCCATATCGCCGATGAACACACCAGGAGAGCGAAGCCCACAGACCGGTTCGGTCCCGGTCCCGGAAACAACCACGATCTTGACCAGCCCAGCTGTCACGTAGAAAGCCTCTTGGACCGGTCGCCGATACTCACGAGCCGGGATCGCTTCTCGAGACCGACCTTGCGGAAGGCGTTTTTCTCACCCATGTCGAATCACGATCTTGACGACGAGGTCGTCGAAGGTTGGTTCGCCCAACCCATCGCTGCATCGCACTGTGTGGACGTTGTCGGTGCTTTCAACGATCATGCCAGCGCTGCCCAGCCACGACGAGTCGACGCCGTCGAAGGACCAGCTATTCCAAATGTCGACTGACCGAGTCTTACGGCCAACTACCTCGAGGGTGACTTGTTCGGGCGATGTGTGCGTCCAGATAGCGATCGGGGAAACGACCACACCGTTCGCCCGCAGGCTGCCCTTGTCCGCAGCAACCTTGAGTGCTTGTGCCCGCGTGGGGGACGACTCAAGACGAGTTATCTCGATGGTGTCGCCGTCCTTGACGCTCAGCTGGAGAAGCGAATGCACAACGTCGCCCTGCCATTTGGTCTTTCGACCGTTGCCGCTGCGAAAGGCAGCCGCCAGGCTGGTGCTCACGACGCGCTCCACGGATCGACCGATTCGTCGGGCCACCGCATACGGACATCTTCACAAACCGATGCCTGACGCAGGCCAGTGAGTTGCATCGCCTCGGTGCGGCCAGTGCGTGGATTAGTCCGACGAGGTGCCTTGCCCGACGCCATTTGGTCGATGTCGTCGGCATCGAAGTGTGAGCCGTGAGCCGCTTCGGCAGACGCCATCCAGAACCGCTCAGCCTTGATCGCCAGGCTCGGCTTCTGGTCGTCGATCGTGGTGTCGAGCGGCATGTCTGGGGTCCAGGTCAGGTCCGTGCTGGTTGCCGTAGACGGTGTAGCTCCCGCCGTGCCTGCGATTAGGGCGTGATCAGGCAGTTGCAGCGAGTTTGCGTCGCTCGGCGTTGGTTGAGCAGCTTTGGGCACTGCCAGGCTGTCAGTGAAGGCCGAACGGCTTGCGGTCGCTGAAGCGGCCACGTCGGAGTCGATGGTGGCCACTGGGCGAGGCGAGGGCTGGGCGGCAATGGCAACGGTGCGTTCAGCTTCGGTGGACTGGGTGGGCAGCATGGCCGATGCGAGCGGCTGAGCCATCGGGTGGTGCTGGGCCTGGGGAGAGGCCATCGGCTGGGGGCCCGGTTGGTACATGGCAAGCAGCGGTGGTTGCTGCTCGTCGAGTTCGCTAACAAATGTGGTGTTGCCGTATTCGTCAACCGGGAGTTTCTCGTCGTCGAACCGATAGATCCGGGGAATGAATCGTCGGTGCTTGAGCGGCTTGCCGATCCAATCGATCCCGATCGTCACGAGCGCGATCAATGCCATGAGGGCACTGAACACGATCATCATTTCGGCTGTACCCATAGCGTCTCTCAGTGATGTCTGACCTCACAGAAGAATCTAGTGTGTGGAGATGCCTTCACAGATGCAGCTCAGCCGGTCGATCGTAGATCGCGTCGCCATCGTTACAGGAGCCGGGTCCGGTATGGGACGGGCGACTGCCGTTCTGCTGGTGTCAGAGGGGGCATCGGTCGTGGCGGTCGATCGCGACGCCGATGGCTTGCAGGCGCTCTACGAACTTGTGCCCGACGGTTCGCCACTGCACCTTGTGGTGGCTGACTTGGCCGCTTCAGACGCTCCAGCGACCATTGTGTCGGCTGCCCATCAGGCGTTCGGTGAGGTCGACATCATCGTTAATGCCGCAGGCGTGTCGTTCCCGGTGGAGCTCACCGACGAGGGTTTCGCCGATGCGTGGCGGCTCACGTTCGCCGTCAACGTTGATGCCCAGGCACATCTGATCGCCGCATGTCTGGCAGATCTGCAGCGCAACGGCGACGGGCGCGTCGTAAACATCGCGTCGACCGAGGGGCTTGGAGCGACTGCTCCGATGGCACCGTATACCGCGAGCAAACACGCGGTGGTTGGCCTGACCAAGTCACTCGCGGTGGAACTCGGGCCATCGGGCGTGACCGTCAACTGCATCTGCCCAGGTCCGATCAACACCGGCATGACCGCTGACATCAAGGATGAACACAAGGCAATTTATGCCCGGCGTCGGACGGCACTGCGGCGCTATGGCGAGCCCGAAGAAGTCGCGCACATGATTCTGTCGTTGGTGCTGCCGGCCTCATCCTTCACGACCGGTGCGATCTTGACCGTCGACGGCGGCCTGTCTATTCGCAGCAACTGAAAAGTTACGTCCCCAGGGGAACGTAACTTTTCGCACTGCGAGTAGCGGCTAGTAGTGGTAGGGATATGGCGACCAGTCAGGTTCACGTTTTTCGAGGAAGCTGTCGCGTCCCTCTTGTGCTTCTTCGGTCATGTACGCCAGCCGAGTGGCTTCGCCAGCGAAGACCTGCTGACCTACAAGGCCGTCGTCGATCAGGTTGAGTGCGAACTTGGCCATACGTTGCGCTGTTGGGCTCTTGCTGCAGATCTCGCGAGCCCATTGCAGCGCTTCGGTCTCGAGTTCGGCATGAGGGACGACAGCGTTCACGACACCTTGCACGTGCGCTTCGGCAGCGGTGTAGGTGCGGCCGAGGAAGAAGATTTCTCGGGCAAACTTCTGACCGACCTGGCGGGCGAGTAGCGCAGAACCGAAGCCACCGTCGAAGCTGGCGACGTCGGTGTCGGTCTGTTTGAAGCGGGCATGCTCTTCGCTGGCGATGGTCAGGTCGCAGGTTACGTGCAGGCTGTGCCCGCCACCGGCAGCCCAACCGGGCACTACTGCGATGACGACCTTGGGCATGAACCGGATCAGCCGTTGGCACTCGAGGATGTGCAGTCGGCCACTGCGACCGGGATCGATGGCGTCGGCAGTCTCGGCATTGTCTTCGGTATAGCGGTAGCCGTCCTTGCCGCGGATGCGTTGATCACCGCCTGAGCAGAACGCCCAACCGCCATCGCGAGGCGAGGGCCCATTTCCCGTGAGTAGTACACAACCGACGTCGCTGCTCTGCCTCGCATGGTCGAGGGCCCGGTACAGCTCATCGACGGTGTGGGGCCGGAACGCATTGCGGATCTCGGGACGGTCGAAAGCGATACGGACCGCAGGAACGTCGTTCGCACGGTGATAGGTGATATCGGTGAAGTTGAAACCGGGCACAGCAGTCCACAGGCCGGCGTCGAAAATGTCAGAAACCATGGGAGAGAACCTAGGACACGGTGCGCCATGCGGACTGGTTCATCACCGGGGCCATCGGCCACCAGCCATGGTGAGCCGTCAACTCAGTTGGCGAGCGAGGTCGTTAGAACGCGACTTCTTCGACTTGTCCAAGTTCCCAGAACTCGTGGTTCTCGACCCATTCGGTCTCACTGGCTGTTTGGAGTAGACGTGAGGTATCTAGCGCTCGCGCAATACGGCGGTGTCGACCGAATAATTCGCTGTAGAGCCCGCTCGTGACAAGCATGCCCATGATGGATGCTTGTGTCGTAATGAAACATGCGACGAGTACGGCGGACCAAGACATAGCCAGGTGAATGTATTGGGTGGGTGTGACATCCTCAAGTTCGGCCTGTTGCCAATGTTGTTTGTGTGGCCACAGTCATAACCAGTAGACAGATGAGCACAAATTTCTTCTGAATAGGGTCCTCACAACTACGCTGCCCACACGGTTCCAGATAACGGGAGTAACTAGACGTGGCACCACTAACCGGGCTCAAAGTGATCGAGGCGGCGAGTTTCTTGTCGGGACCGATGGCTGGCATGATGCTGGCCGACCTGGGCGCGACCGTCGTCAAAGTGGAGCCACCTCGGGGTGATCCGTACCGGCGGTTTGGTAAGCCATATGGTGATTCGTCCTTGCTCTTTAAGGCCGCTAACGGGAACAAGACCAGTATTGCTCTGGACCTGAAGAGCGAGGACGGCATCGCTTCGTTGTTCGAATTGCTTGCCGAAGCTGATGTACTCATCACAAATTGGCGCCCATCGGTTGCCCCCAAAATGGGGCTAACGCCCGAACGGGTAAAGGCAGAGTTCCCTCGACTGATCTGGTGCCGAGTATCCGGCTACGGCCAGGACGGCCCTCGTTCTGATCTGCCGGCCTACGACGGCATCGTGCAGGCGCGATCTGGTGCGGTCATCTCGGGAACTTCTTCGCCGATGAATACCAACAACAATGTCGCCGACAAGGTGTCGGCCATGTTCGCTGCACAAACCATCACCGCCGCGCTGCATCAGCGCGAACGAACTGGCACCGGTTCGATCTGCGACATGGCCATGGTCGATGCGATGGCGTACTTCTACGGTGCCGACATCAGCGCCGGACACAGAGTGGTCGAAGCCGAACCCGATACCGACGTTGCGCTGCAAGTCCTGAGCGACTCGAATTTTGAGACAGCCGAGGGGTACCTCACGTTGGCGCCCGTCACCGGACGCCAGCTGCGACGGGCCATGGAGTCCGCAGGCTGCGCCGACGCCTTCGGACAGGTCATGGATGCGCCCCGGGCCGAGACGTTCAACATGTTCGCAACCCACATTGGGCCAAAATTGATGGAGCGTGCTGCCATCGAGTGGGAAGACATCTTCGCCGAAAACGATGTACCAGCAGCTGCAGTTCGGGACTTCGCACAACACATCAGCGACCCGCAGACGGTGCACAACGGCACCTATCAGCCAGTCGCAGATGACTCGGTTGATGGCGACTGGATGTTGGTGCGGTTCCCTGCTTTCTTCGATGGCGAGGTCGCAGAAACAGCGCAACTGCCCGCACCTGTATTGGGTGAAACCGATGCAGACGGTTCTGCCATCAACGACTAAGACGCCTTGCGGTCGGTTCGCAGCGCGCTCGTAGTAGCGACTCAGTCGGTGATAGGTGCCCGAATCGTGGGGTCAACGGTGGGACGGGGTGTGGGCACAACTCGCTCCAAGAACAGGCCACACTCATCGAGGGCATACTGTCGAAGTTCGGCTGATGCCTGCTCGAGTTGTTGCTCATTGTTGGCAATGACATCACGGCGCTCGTCGCGTGCTGCCCGTTGATAGGTGCGGAAGAAACTCAGCAGGGTTCTGGTGGTGTTTGAAATTTCCTCGGGTGCGCGATCGTGTAGCTCGGCGAGCTCGATTACGACACCATCGATACGGGCTGGGTCACCGGGAACAAGTGCGGACTCGACGCCGGAGGGTCCTGTCACTTCGACCAGCTTGTCGCAGAAGTCGGCCGACGTATGATCGACGCCGGAACACGCTGCCCCGCAGAGGCTCAGTGTGAGCGC
>Ga0206129_10001156_pt1 | contig 36455 bp, 31 predicted proteins | sample Helgoland_Spring_8_FD_148616 | JGI IMG/M metagenome (GOLD analysis project Ga0206129, IMG submission 148616) | Pelagic subsurface seawater microbial communities from Kabeltonne, Helgoland, North Sea - Helgoland_Spring_Bloom_20160502_2 | ecosystem: Environmental > Aquatic > Marine > Epipelagic ...
TCCCACATGCTGAATTCGAAGTCACCAAGCGCCTAACCACGATCAACCACGGCGACGAAAAAGACACTTTCCTGACCAATGGTAAAACACTGGTCAAGCCAGGTTACCTTGCCGTCTATGGCCGCGTGGCAGGCGTTGCTGCAGAGAAGGACGAGCTCGTCGCCGTCGCTCAAGGCGAAGACGCGCAGACCGAAGCGATTGACGTATTGGACAAAGAGACCAAGCCGCCGGCCCGCTACACCGAGTCCACGCTCCTCGCAGCGATGGAAGGTGCCGGTAAACTGATTATTGACGATGACGAATTGCGCGAAGCCATGTCCGAGCGTGGACTTGGCACTCCCGCCACACGTGCCGCCACGATTGAAGGCTTACTCCGCCAGAAATACATCGCCCGCGACGGCCGCGACCTCAACGTCAGCGGCAAAGGCCTGCGCCTGATCGAGCTCTGCGAAGAGATGCATATTGAGCAGCTCGCCTCCCCCTCCATGACCGGCGACTGGGAAGCGAAGCTCAACAAAATGGAACGCGGCGAGATTAAGCGCGACGACTTCATGCAAGAGATCGCCACCTTTACCGAAGACGTGGTCAGCAAAGCCCGCGCCCACATGGAGATGCTAGTCAGCCGCACCTTCCCTGATTTGGAATGCGCTTGCCCAGCTTGTGGCACCGAACGTCTCAAACAAACCGACGCCACTTACGAGTGTCGCGAAGAAGCTTGCGACTTTCGCATCTCAAAGCATATCGCTGGTCGCTCACTCAGCGAAGCCGAAGCAGTCCAACTATTTACTACCAAGGCACTGCCCGAGATGGAAGGCTTCGTATCTCGCTTCAACAAGCCATTCAGCGCCGCATTAGAACTCGTGCAAAACGTCACCAAGACAGGCAAGATCGGCAAGTGGAAGACCAACTTCGTATTCGACGACGACCTCGACTCTGCGGATGAGTTGACCGAGGATCAGTTGCTCAAAACACTGACGCTCCAAAACGGACTCGCAGCTAAATTCTACGGCACCGACAAGGCCTACCATGTACCCGAGTTCAAACCAAAAGATTCACCCGACGGCTTCCGTCTCGGCAAGGTCATCCTACAGAAAGAGCTCGATCCCGAGGCGGTCGAACAGCTATTTACCGAGGGTAAGACACCACTGCTCGACGGCTTTATCTCGAAGCGCACCAAGCGCCCCTTCAAAGCCCACCTCACCCTCGACTTTGAAAATGGCAAAATCGGCTTCGAATTCGCACCACGCCCGGTTAAGAAGGCAGCTAAAAAGAAAGCGAAGAAGAGTTGATAGTTGTAGGTTGTCAGTTGTACGTTCTTAAAAATTGCACCCAACCAACAACGTCCAACCAACAACGTCCAACATTTCCATGAAACCAACAGTTAAACCAACACGTCCTTATTTCTCATCTGGCCCGTGCTCCAAGCGTCCCGGTTGGTCGCTCGAAGCCCTTAACGAAGCGCTCGTCGGCCGCTCTCACCGGGCAAAGCCTGCAAAGGCGCGCATCCAAGAAGTGATCGACAAGTCCGCCTCTATTCTCGGTCTGCCTGAAGGCTACGTCTGCGGCATCGTTCCCGCTTCAGACACTGGAGCGGTCGAAATGGCCATGTGGTCGCTGCTCGGCGCACGCGGCGTTGAAATGTGCGCCTGGGAATCGTTTGGCTCGTGTTGGGTCACTGACGTCGTCAAGCAACTCAAGCTCGACAACATCACCAAGCACGAGGCCGACTACGGCCTGCTGCCCGACTTCTCCAAGGTCAACTTTTGTAACGACGTAGTCTTCACTTACAACGGCACCACTTCCGGCGTAAAAGTGCCGAATCTCGACTGGATTCCAGCCGACCGCGAAGGCCTGACGATTTGTGACGCGACCTCTGCAGTATTCGCGATGAACATCGATTTCGAGAAACTCGACGTGGTCACATGGTCGTGGCAAAAAGTAATGGGTGGCGAAGGTGCACACGGCATGATCGTGCTCAGCCCACGAGCGATCGAACGCCTCGAAAGCTATACACCGGCATGGCCACTACCAAAGATCTTCCGCATGACTAGCGGCGGCAAGCTGATCAAAGGCATCTTCAGTGGTGCGACCATCAACACCATCTCCATGCTCGCCATCGAAGACGCAGTGGACGGCCTACGTTGGGCAGAAAGCATCGGCGGGTTGCCAACACTCATTGAGCGCTCTGAAGCAAACCTCAAGGCGATTGCCGATTGGGTGGCACAGACCGACTGGATTGAATTCCTCGCCGAAGATTCAGCCACCATTTCCAACACCTCGATCTGCCTGAAGATCACTGCGGATTGGTATCAAGCCCTGCCCGCCGACGAGCAATCAGCCAAGGCTAAGCAGCTCGTCAGCATGCTCGACAAAGAAGACGTCGGCTACGACTTCGGCAGTTACCGCGACGCACCCGACGGCCTCCGCATCTGGGGTGGCGCAACCGTCGACACCGCAGATATCGAAGCACTACTGCCATGGCTGGATTGGGCCTTCGCGGAGATCCAAGGCTAAAGCGTCGTTGGCGCTAACGTTGACGGAGGTCTGCCGTAGATGGCGAAGCAACATCAAACGCTCAACTTTGAACGCCGAATCACTTAAATCAAAAAGACGCTCCATTCGGAGCGTCTTTTTTTGTGTCTAAGGAGCGACGGCGCGCCCTCATTGGCATCAACATCGGCTCAACGTGAGCGAGTCGCCCACACTCCCCACTTCTCAGCCCGAATCGGTCGCTTGCTTAATTCCCGAAGAAGGAATTCAACAAGTCCAAGCCCATCTCAATGTCGTCGCGGCGGCGCTCTTCCTTAGATTTTTTTTGTGGCGCTTCTGATTCAACTGTGGTGCCGCCCTCGGCCTGAGGCACAAGTTCAGTCGACTGTTGCTGACCCAGATCACCTTCCGCTGGCACGGATTCTCGCTTATTCGAGGTCGAAAACGCTCCCTTCGCCGCATCATTAAGAATATCCATCAATTCCCCAGTATCTGGATCGGCTAAACTACCGGTAATTTGAATGTCCTTATTCCAACGCCTAAAGCCGTCTTCGGCAGTACTGGGCTGCAGCAATTCTAGCGTTTCTAAAGACTCAGTCAGACGGCCCTTTGCTCCGAGTGACAGAGTCAAATCCAACGGTTGATCCATCACCTCGCTCAAACCGCTCGCGCCCACCGAGCCGGACGCATCGATCAAAACACTGTCTCCCGTCAATCGCAACTGCGGGATCAACACTCGCTTGTCCGCGCCGCGCTTGAGTTCGAAGACAAAACTATCAAAGGGAATATCCTTAAAATACGGAATGGTGCGCGACAGCGCCGTAATCCCTGGGCGATCCAGACTCTGCCCTAGCAGTCCCGCAAGACCGAGACCGAGTTGCTGGCGTTCGTCCATTTCAAATGCCGTCAGCACGCCCTGCTCGCCGGTAATTTTGAGGGTTGCCGTGGAATCTTCAACCGCCGCATCCAAGGACTCGCCGACGCCCGTCAGCTGAAACACGCCGTCGAATCGCCCTTGCACGGGGGCGCTCTGATGCCGTTTGACGAAAAACGCGGGGTCGATATCTGCGAAACGAATATCCGCAGTGAGACTGTAAGGCTTTGCCTGCGACGACGCATACAAGACCGTACTACTGCCCTGCAACTCGCCCTCGCCGATCTTCGCTGAAATTGGATCCACCATCAACTTCGGCTCAGAAACGACTGCCTTGAGCGCAATCGCCTCAATCACCTGCCCCGCCTCGAGGCGAAATTCGTCGATACTGATCGTGGCACGACCATCCAGCATCGCCCATACAGGCGGTACACTGCCTGACACATCAACTCCAACGCCGCGAGCCGCTTGAGGCTGCTCTGTGCCCCGCACAGCACTCGGACCTGATAACGTCGGCGCTGCAACGGTCAGCTGCGCTCTCGGCGTAAAGGCTGCGCTTAGAATCGAAAAATCCTCTTGAGTCACACGTGGCCCCGATACCGCTGCGGAAAAAGTCATCGGTGCTTGGCTCGGGTTCACCTCAGCTACGAGTTGCAGGCTCGTTGAAGGGCGGCGTGTTGGCCCCGCGAGAAGATCTGCCCCAATTGCCCATTCGCCGAGCTTTGATGTCGGTTTCACCGCTAACGCGAGGGCATAGTCCTTCGCCACGCTCGGCATACTACGCGCACGTAGGCCCTTGACCTGCGCTTGCAGCTGAAGCGGCTCATCAGCTGACGCATCGACGTTCACATTCAGTGATAGCTGACCACCAACAATTGAAGCATTGCCCGCTAAGGCAGGCAGCTGAAAGACTTCTTGGAGCCCAAGCTGGAGCTCAGTTTGCGACTGAATGCCCGCAAAAGGATTGGCCGCATCACGTGTCGCATCCAACTGAATCACCCCACTAGAGCTGCCTTGGATGAAAGAGCCGTATTTATCGGCAATACTTAGCGAGTTGAGCGAATACTTAAAAGACTGATCCGCGCTTAACTGCAATTCTGGGGTGAGCATCACGACGAGATCCTGAACCAACGGCACACCTGCCTCAGTCACAGTCAAAGGGCCGAGCTGAAGCGGCTCGGCAAAGGTCAACACAAAGGCTCCATCCGCTGCACCTGCCACAGACAATGCGAGCGACACGGGTACCTGCGATTGGATTTGTACCCCATCTGACAACCATGGATTAAGCCATTCGAGCTGCAGTGCTGTGATCGTGATATCCAGTAACTCGCCCGATAAATCCGCTTCGCCGCCAAATACCAAGCTGCGCTTCAAGTCTAGTGCCAATAGCTCAGTACTCGCAACAGACGCATTCAAATTCGCCGCGCTGAGCGTCATCGCCTCGCCGTCAGTCGATGCCACTGCATTGCCAGTGACTTGCAATCTACCCAGTATTGCCAACTCAGGAGCGATCACCTGCGGTTTCGGCAGGTCGGCATTGAAGTTCACTGAAACAGTTGCCTCACCCGCAGCGTCATCGACCTCCAGCGCCAATGCCGACTGCACTGAGATCAACTGCTGCCCTTGGGCATCCGCGCCCAATGTCTTCAACTCAAGTTGCAGCGACTCAAAGCCACCTTCGGCTTTCTGCATAAAACTCAGCGTCGCTGTTGAATCAAAGACTTTCAAGCCAGACGGCAGTGGTTTGTCCGTCAGCAATTGTAGCGACGCATCGATTTTAGAAGACTCGCCGGGGCGAATTGCCAGCGAATCGACTCGCACCACGTACATCGAGCCCTGCCCGTCATGAATCTCACCTTCAAAGTCGATTTCGTCGATATCGAGCAACCATTCAAAATGCCCCAATGCATTCAGCACTTCCATCGGATTCGTCGATGCTTCTGGTTCGGTAGCAGCTGGCGTCGAAGGTGCCGTCTCAACGCGAGGCTCACGCCCTGCCGCTGATCGACTAGCAGCAATAGTCGGCTCAGTCACCGTCGGAAGATCCACACGCAGTCCCTCCACTTGCAACACGCCCATCTTAATCGTCTGATCAAACACAGCTGCCAACGGCTCAAATGCCGTATCGACCCCACCGACCTCCACACGCGTGCCATCCGGCAACATCAGGATCAAGCCAGAGAGCGTCACCTGCCCAGTCGTCACATGGATCGACTCGATCGAACTGCCTGCAGGTAATTGTCTCTCGACCAGACTTTTTTGGACGCCGGCATTGGTCAGTATAAAATACCCCCCGACAAGCGCGATCAAGAGTAGTACAAAAAGAACAGCAAATATTCGAAACAAGGATTTCATAGATATATAGAGCAGATCCATGATAAACTATGAGTAAACCGTTTGCTGGCAAGGTTCCTAAATACAAAAAAGCCGCCCCAATCGGGACGGACTTTTTAAAAATATCTGCGAAACGCTTATTTGCGCTTAGCTTCGACCAAGCGTTTTTCCTTAACTTGGTTAGCAGCCTTACCGATACGGTCGCGCATGTAATACATACGAGCACGCATAGTGACAGACTCACGATCAATCTCGATCTTCTCGATCGATGGGCTGTGTACAGGGAATACCTTTTCAACACCCACACCCGATGCGATACGGCGCACTGTGAAAGTCTCTTGGAGACTGCCGCCCTTGCGAGCGATGACGATGCCAGCAAAAATCTGGATACGTGTCTTATCACCTTCGGTAACCTTAAGGTGTACGCGAACGCCATCGCCGACTTTGAAGTCTGCGCGGTCGCTCGTAAGTTGATCTTTAGTGATGTCTTCTAGGATTGCTTGGCTCATTGCTGGAATTCTCCGTTTGGTAAAATATCTGGTCTTAGTTGCTGGGTCTTTTCGATCTGCTGGTCACGTCGCCATTTTGCAATAGCTGCATGATCCCCAGACAATAAAACGTCTGGCACACCCATACCGCGAAACTGCGCAGGACGGGTGTATTGAGGAAAGCCGAGGAAGTTGGTCATAAAGGATTCCTCCGTCAAGGATTTTTCGTCACCTAAAACCCCAGGCACAAATCGGCTAATACAGTCGATCATCACTGCCGCTGCCAAGGTGCCGTTGGTCACCACATAATCCCCAATACTCACTTCTCGGTCGATCAAATCGTCGCGAACGCGTTGATCCACTCCTTCATAGTGACCGCTCAATAGTATAAGGTGTTTTTCCTGCACCAACTCACGAGCCAATTGACTGGTCAACGGCTCACCGTCTGGTGCCATATAGATCACCTTAGACTCAGGGCGACGCATCGACTCGACCGCCGCGTAGATCGGTTCTGGCTTCATTACCATCCCCGCTCCTCCCCCGAAGGGCATTTCGTCGGTCTTACGGTGCTTATCCGTGGTCCAATCACGCAGTTGGTGAGCCTCAGCACGGATCAACCCATGGCGTTGGCCGCGTCCCAGCATACTGGACGATAAAAAACCCTCCACCATTTCTGGGAAGAGGGTTAAAATATCAAACTCGATGTGCATGGTGCAATCGGTCGATTGCCCTGAAAGATCAGGGGTGGACCAGCTTATGCTTCAGCTTTAGCTTCTTCAGTCGCAGGAGCTTCGACTTTAGCTTCTTCAGCCGCAGGAGTAGCTTTAGCTTTTTTAGCCGCAGGCGCTTTAGCTTTAGCTTTTTTAGCCGCAGGAGCTTTAGCTTCAGCTTTCTTAGCCGCAGGAGCTTTAGCTTCAGCTTTCTTAGCCGCAGGAGCTTTAGCTTTTTCAGCCGCTGGAGCTTCAGCCTTAACTTCAGCCACAGGAGCAGCTTCTTCAGAAGCTGCATCGCGGCGAGCCTTACGAATCAAGCTCGCAGCTGTGTCTGTAGGCTTCGCGCCAACAGACTTCCAATAATCAATACGGTCAATCTTCAGATTGAGCTCATCAGTCGCACGCTTAGCTTGTGGCTCGTACGTGCCGAGCACTTCGACAAAACGGCCATCACGACGAGCAGTAGCTTCGGTGACGACTAGACGATAAAAAGGACGGTGACTAGCACCGTGACGTTGGAGGCGAATTTTAAGAGCCATATATTGTTATTGGTTTTTGAGATTTCAGGGCCAGAGGCCGGAAGTTGTGAAGAGCGAGGAAAAAACGGGCTACAATGCCCGCTGTCAAGCGCGTAGACTACAGAATCGAAAGGAATCGAGTGAAGTCAGGCTAATCAGGGCGCACCACATCAGGTGAATCCGTCCATGGCAGCGGGAAAGCACTCTTTTGCCAGTCTTTACGAACTTCACCGATTTTAGCGAATTCGCCCTCTTCTCCATCAATCATTTCACCGGTAAACTTATAACGCGTCTCATCGCCAGTCATGCGCACCACACTTTTACCACTATAAGCATGTAGTGTGCGTGGCGTAGAATAATCGATCTGACGGATTTTGGACATTTATATAGGAGCAGTTAAAAGATTAAACTCACACCGAAGTCTGCCGTAGCTGGCAAAGCAAGTCAGTAAAGAATTTCACCCATAATTTCAATCCTGCCCCGCAGCTTTATTCGACATAAGCATTAACAGTTTGCGTTTTCTCCGCTTCCGATTTCGATCCGAAACATGGCTAAAATTATTTTCCAAAAATCTGGCGTCGAACTAAATTGGACTGGCGCCGAAGATAGTATCCTCGAATTCGCGGAGAGCAACGACCTCGATCTCGATTACGGTTGTCGCATGGGTAACTGTACTGCCTGCCAACAGAAAGTCGTCTCCGGCGCAGTCGAATACTCAATGGGCCACTCAGGCGAACCCGACGAAGGCAATGCCCTACTCTGCTGCTGCGCCCCCAAAGGCGACGCGGATCTGGTGATCGACGCCTAGTCCTTGACCACTTCGATTCGCTCAAAGCTGGTTGCCAAGCCAGTCGCTGCGTCGATGTCGATCAGGCAACCACAGATCCGAATGTCGTCTTCGGCCACCGGAAAACGCCGCTTCATGCCGTCCAGAAAGCTTGCCACTACAGGCCCAACGTCACGGCCCAGCACAGAATGATACGGCCCGCACATACCTGCATCGCTTAAAAACGCCGTGCCTTGCGGTAACACGCGGCCATCTGCAGTCGGCGCATGGGTATGCGTGCCGACCACTGCGGCTGCGCGGCCATCAAGATACCAGCCCAGTGCGATCTTCTCCGAAGTTGCCTCCATGTGCGCCTCCACGAAAACCGCGTCACACTGATCCTTGAGCTCGGTGAGCATCGCATCCGCCATTTTAAATGGGCAACTTGACTTTAATGTTAGGTAGTTACGTCCCAGCACAGTTAAAATCGCGAGTCGAAACCCGTCCTTCTCGATCACCAAGTGCGTGCGACCGGGATTCTGCTCTGGTAAATTCGCGGGGCGACAGACTTGCTCTAGCCCATCGATCTCATTCTCAAAATTCTTCTGATCCCAGACGTGGTCGCCCAGTGTAATGGCATCGACTCCCGCCGCGATCAGCGCCACAGCGATTTTTTTAGTAATGCCAGCGCCACCCGCCGCATTCTCGGCATTCGCGATCACCAGATCCGCGCCAAGCTCCGCTTTGAGTGACGCCACCCGCTCAGCCACAAAGGTGCGCCCCGGGCGTCCCACGATATCTCCTAAAAACAAAACTTTTGGCATGTCAGTGAAATTGAAAAGAAACAGCGCCGTCGGCAAGGCTCTTCCGTGCTTGATTTGAGCGCTTTTTACTGTCTATGTCCTTCACTTTTCCAGAGGGTGCAGCTTCCCTCACTTCAAGAACACAACAAAACACCACAGAATAATGAAATCCGATACAACAATCGACCCTGCTGAACAGGACGAAATTGGCCCCGAAATGAAGGGTGCTGATGCCTTAGTCGCCGCTCTTGAGCGCGAGGGAGTGGACGTGGTGTTTGCCTATCCTGGTGGTGCGTCGATGGAGCTTCACCAAGCACTCACCAAGAGCAAAAAGATCCGCACGATCCTGCCCCGTATGGAGCAAGGCGGCGGATTCATGGCGCACGGCTATGCGCGCGCCAAAGGCGAAGCCTCGGTCTGTATGGCCACCAGCGGCCCCGGCGCGACAAATCTCGTGACTTGCATCGCAGACGCCTACATGGACAGCATTCCCCTGATCGCGATCACAGGACAAGTGTACCAACAGTTTATCGGCAAGACAGCTTTCCAGGAAACTGACTTCTTCGGCATGACTTTGCCGATCGTGAAGCACAGCTTTCTGGTATTGGACAAAGAAGACCTGCCACGTGTCGTTAAAGAAGCTTTCCATATCGCTACCACCGGCCGTCCAGGGCCAGTCGTGATCGACATCCCGAAAGATGTGCAACAAGCGATCTTCAAGCCAACTTTCCCAGCTAAAGTCGACCTCCCTGGCTACAAAATCAATGCGATCAAGCCCAAGGCAACCGATGAAGAACTAATCAACGTCCTCGATTTGATCGGCCAAGCAGAGCGCCCAGTACTCTACATCGGCGGTGGCATCGTCTCGGCCGAAGCGCACCTCGAGCTGCGTGAATTTGCCGAACTCACCGGAATACCCGTGGCATCGACTCTCATGGGGCTTGGTGCATTCGACGCTGAGCACCCACAATCACTCTACTGGTTCGGTATGCACGGCACAGTTGCTGGTAACTGGGCGGTTTGCGATAGCGACATTCTCATTTGCGCAGGTGCTCGTTTTGACGACCGCATCACTGGCCTCGTTTCGAAATTTGCACCTGACTCCGAAATCGTTCACATCGATATCGACGCGTCCGAACACAATAAGAACAAGCGCGTGAAGCATGCGATTCACTCCGACATTAAGTATGCGCTCACTCGCCTGATTGAGCTCTGCAAGGATGGCAAACTCAAGAAGCCTGACATCAGCGCTTGGATGAAGACCATCAACGAGTGGAAAGAAGAATATCCATTCAGCTACGACAAGAGCGGTCACATCACTCAACAAGAAGCGATCGAAGCACTCTACGAGGAAACCAAGGGCGATGCGATCATCACCACTGGCGTCGGCCAACACCAGATGTGGGCCGCACAGTTCTTCAAATTCCGTGAGCCTCGCACCTATATCAGTTCACTGGGTCTCGGCACGATGGGCTTTGGCCTGCCTGCCGCAATCGGTGCGAAAGTTGCCTTCCCGGATAAGCTCGTGGTCAACATCGACGGTGATGGTTGCTTCCTCATGAACGTGCAGGAGCTCGCCACCTCCGCGATCGAGAAGATCAACGCTAAGACGATCATTCTCAATAACCAACACCTCGGCATGGTTGTTCAGTGGGAAGACTTGCTGTACGAAAGTGTCCGTGGCCAAACAGTCCTTTGCGATAAAGATAACATCGGCGGCCCAGATAATATCGAAGCGATCTATCCAGACTTCGTCACGATTGCGAAGGGCTTCGGCGTTGCCGGTCAGCGCGTTGTAAAACGCGAAGATCTACGCGGCGCGATTCAGGAAATGATCGCCCACGACGGCCCTTATTTGCTTGAAGTAATCGTGCCTTACACCGAACACGTTTTACCGATGATCAAACAAGGCCTCAGTGCCAAGGAAATCCTGATCAAGCAAGACGCGTAACACAGCTGACTCTTTTTTCTCAAAACGGTCACCTCAAGTTGAGGTGACCGTTTTTTGTGCTCCTCACTCGAACACAAAACGTCGCCGACAGATCCAGACTTGATAGTTTCTCACGAAAGTGAGAAGTTACCAAAATCCCCATTCAGTAAGCACCACACTTAGTATCGAAATGCAAATACACATGCACCACACACTAGTAAAAGCACTACTATCAATTACCCTACTCATGCTCTGCGCCTGCTCCACAAAGGAGCAGCAAGCGAAAGGGATGCAATGGATCGACCTCTTCACACCAGGAATTGAGACCGGCGCCTCACCTGCCGACCTCACCTATGGCATCGATCGAGTGGAGAAAGACACCAAGACTCTACAAACCCTTCAGAATGAGATGGCCGACCTCACCAATGAGATTACTGGCCTCAAGCGCGAGTTGCTCACAAAGGAAGAGCCATACCTCAACGACTCAGAAAACAAACAGATCGAGCTATTCATCTATCGCGCCATCAACGCCCGAGATGCGCTCGCAGAACTGGTAAATTACTACCGAGAGCACCTTGGCGACAACGAAGACACTCACACGAAAGGCGCCATCGTAGGGATGTCTGCAGCACTCACACGCAACTACTTCGGGTCTTATTTCTGCGCGCTTTTTCACGACAACAAAGACCTCACCAAAATTCTCAACATTGCACACCCCCGCTATGATCTACCGAAGAACTGCTATGATCGGCTCTTCGACCATGTGACGTCGATTGATAACCTCGAACTGCTCGATCTCTCATGGTTTCTTTTCTGCAAAGATCTCAATCAAAGCGATAGCGCGCTGTACAAGATCAAACAGTCTGATTCCAAATACACGGCGCTGATCTCTGCGATGGACACCTTGCACGCAGACACACACATCCAAACACGCTACCTACTCTACTCTGATCGGCATACTCTAAAAGATTTGGAAAACCGACTACGCCATAGCGAAATTGCCAAACTTGGCGCGCTCGCAGACCAAAAGCTCCAAAACGATCTCTATACTACGCGCGGATTTATTTTCAAGAATGTCGCTCGTATTCAAAGACCCGACTCGCACCTGCTCACATTCACAGACGCTCAAGTCAAACAGATCCATGACGCGCTCCAGCCTGGTGATATCATCCTGACCTATACCGCAGGCTACATGAGTAACATCTTCCTACCGGGGAATTTCAAGCACGGCATCACCTATATTGGTAGCCCTGCCCAACGCCGAACCGCTGGACTGAGCAACGAAGCACTTACGCACGCTGCCGTCTCGCCCCAGCAAGCCAAGCGACTCATCCAACACGTCAAGGCTCAGACCACACCAGCAGGTGAAACCATCGATATCGTAGAAGCAGTCGCCGAAGGCGTCGTACTACACTCCCTCGACAAGCTGCTAAAGACCCACATCAACCGTATGGTCGTTATACGCCCAGTGATCACTCAACAAGAGCGGCTACAGCAGCTCATCACGACATTTCAATACGTCGGCGCAACCTATGACTTTAAATTTGATTTTCAAGATGATACCTACCAATGCTGCACCGAACTCGTCTATCGCAGCACCAATGGAATGGGTTCCATCGACTTTTCCTTAGTTCGCATGAAAGGGCGCTGGATACTCGCGGCGGATGACATCCTACGCTACTACCTAGGCCAAAACCCCGCTGCATTCGAATTCATTTTACTCGCAGACAAAGCGCCCGATTCGAACAACTTTAACGCTGAGATCACTCAAGGAGACCTTGGCCGAGAAGCACTCTACCAGTTAATGAAGGTCGAAAAACCTTCAAAGTGATTGGCGAAGTGAGTCACTTCGCGCCACAACATAATACGCCGTTGGCGAGAGAATAACTGAGCTGCGACGCCGACATCGAGATTTTGACAATCAGCGGAGTTTTAGCGTCGCTAATCCAGCCATCGCGAAAATCAGGGACAAAATCCAAAAGCGAATCACGACCTTGTTTTCATGCCAGCCTTTGAGCTCAAAGTGATGGTGGATCGGCGACATTCTAAAAATACGTTTCTTGCGTAATTTAAAGGAACCGACCTGCAGGATCACCGATCCCGCCTCCATCACGAAAATACCACCTACGATAATCAGAGTCAGCGGTTGATGCACCATAAAGGCAATCATCCCGATGAGACCGCCGAGCGCCAGCGAACCGGTGTCGCCCATAAAGACTTCAGCAGGATGTGAGTTATACCACAAAAACGCGAGGCTCGCACCGAGGAGCGCAGAGCAGACTACGGCCAACTCACCCGCACCTGGGATATAACTAATAAATAAATAATCGGCGATGATGGTATTACCCGCCGCATAAGCCATTATCGCAAACGCCATGGCAGCCGTCACTGTGCAACCAATCGCCAGACCATCGACTCCATCAGTCAGGTTAATCGCATTACTCGAACCTGCGAGAATAAGAAACAAGAACGGCACCAGAAAGAACAGCGACATCTGCGACCACAACACTTCCTTATAAAACGGCACCCACAACTCGCGCATACGCTCGGCAGATTCAGGGCACGTCAGCAACAGTAGCAGCGCCACAACAGTGAGCAGCCCCTGACCCGCCAGCTTCCAACGACCCGAAAGCCCAGCGCTGTTTTTCTTCACGACTTTTAAATAGTCATCCAGGAAACCGAGCACCGTCAGGCCAAGATAGACCAGCAGCCCAGTATACACATACACATTCGGCCGCGCCCACAGCACCGCACTGACAATCACAGCAACACAAATCATCAATCCACCCATTGTCGGCGTTTGCGATTTCGAGGCATGCAACTCCGCCAACTCACCAACTTCATCTTTGGTGCGTAGCGACTGTTTTGCACTCAACGCGCGAAGCTTAGCAAACATCCAAGGCCCAATAATAAAGCCGATGCTCATCGCAGTCAGTCCAGCAAATGCAGCACGCAAAGTAATATAACGAAAAAGACGGAGCGGCCCAAAGTAGGCTTCAAAATCGGCGAGATAACTGAGCATTCTATTAGTGAGAGTGGTAGTGAAAGTGAGAGTGAGAGTGGTAAATCTGAGACAACGGAGCTAGCGCAATTCCAGCGGTAAAAGTTTTTCGAGCGCGTAAGAACGACTACCCTTCAGAAAGAGCGCCCCCGCAAAATCAGCAACGACAGATTTCATTTTTCCGACGTCCGTGCAGCGACTGAGCTGTGCAGGCTCTGCCCCCGCCTCAATCGCTCCATCCGCATACGCCAGCGTGAACGAGTCTGGCCCAACGAACAATGCTTGATCCTGAGGACGCAACCGAAGCAGCCGCCCGACTGCTCGATGCAATGCGACCGACTCTGCGCCCAGCTCATTCATCGCGCCAAGTACATAGCAACGCGCCTGCTCGGGCGACGTAGCCCGGCAAAATGCCGCAAGCGCATCCCTCATCGACGCTGGATTGGCATTATAACAATCGACATAGAAAGTCTGCGCACCCTGCGATGCAATACGTCCCCGACTTGAGGACGGCAGCCATAGTGCAATACGCTCACGAATCACAGGATCGGAAATACCTAGCTCACGGGCCGCAATAATCGCCAAAGCGGCATTCACACATATTCCCTCGCTCGGACTTGCGATCTGAAAGCGCGCAACGGTTGTCCCCTCGCTTAAATGCAAGTTGCTAAGGCCCCTCCCCGCAATATCCAGACGGTAACGAATCACACGAGACGCTTGCGACGACACCTGCTCACCTTCAGCGGCAAGCACCAGCGCCCGCCCGGCACAGGCTGCAAACGGCGCATACTGGAAGACTGAGTTAGGCAGGACTACTGGCGCATTGGGTCGCGAACGCAGCGCCAGCTGAGCCTTCTCAGCAGCTACCTCTTCCAGTGAACCAAGCAGTTCTAAATGTGCGGATGCAATATTAGTTACAACGCTCAAGTCTGGCTCAATCATCGTGCCCAACTCAGCCATCTCACCAGGTTGATTAATACCTGCCTCAATCACCGCGAAATCATGCTGATCAGAATCGAGTCCAAACAACGTCATCGGCACGCCGATGCGGTTATTCCAATTACCAGCGGTCGCATGCGTGCGGCTTTTGCCCAATAATACGCGCAGCATATCTTTGGTCGAAGTCTTACCGCAACTACCAGTAATACCGACGACCGGCTCAACGAAACGTTGACGCACACCCGCACCGATTGCTCCCATAGCTACAAGTGAGTCATCTACAATTAATTGAGGCAGCAAAACAGCCTGCGGGTGCTCCACTAACAATGCCCCTGCCCCCAGGTCAATCGCCTGCGCGGTAAATGCATGCCCGTCGCGCGCACCGCCACTTAAGGCGACAAAGCACTCGCCCGACTTCAGTTGCCGTGCGTCAAAACAGAACCCTGTAATTGCCTCCGGCAATTCATTTTCCTGCCAAACACCTTTTGACCACGCAGCAATGTCTTTAGGATCGAAGCGGCTCATAGCGATTCGTAATGCCCTAAGATTGGAGGGCAATGCTCCGTCATTGCCACACATATGCTTCGGCCACTCTGAGCAATGGAAACGACGGAGCGTTTCCCTCCAGAAGTCCTAATTGCAATGACTGAAGCGAGCAGTGCCACACTACGCCTCCTGGGTATTAAGTGCTTTAAGACGAATCAATTCACCCGCGACTTGGCGATCGTCAAACGGAATTACGGTGCCATCGAACTCTTGAAAAGTCTCATGGCCCTTACCTGCAATCAGCACGCAGTCTTCAGGAGACGCTACATCCAATGCCAATGAAATCGCGCGCTTTCGATCATTTATAAACATCACGCGTTGCGCCACATCTGGCGTGCAGGCCTCACGCATATCTTCAAATATTTGCTCAACAGATTCGGAACGTGGATTATCCGAAGTGGCGAAGACCGTCGCGGCGCCTTCCAAGGCAGCACGCAACATCGGCGCACGCTTACTACGATCGCGATCACCGCCACACCCACACACCACAATTAATTTACCGACTGTGATCTCTTGCAACATTTCACAAGCATTTTTCAAGGCATCATCGGTATGCGCATAATCAACAAGGACGTTAAACTCTTGGCCTGCATTGATTCGCTCCATACGGCCAGGTACACCAGGGAAACTTGGCAACGCATGCAGCAACGCTAAGATGTCATATCCTTTTGCGCGACCGATAGCGAGTGCGGCAAGCAAGTTGCTCACATTGTAACGACCCAATAGGGGCGATATCACCGCAGCCTGGCCTTCGGGCCAGATCAGATCAAACTCAGTGCGATCCGCGAACAGCTGTACATTTTCAGCGCGAATCAACGCATCCCCATTCAGCCCAAAAGTCACTGAAGGTAAGCCATTCGGCAAATCCCCGTGCAAACGTTTACCGTATGGGCAATCAATATTGATCACCGCGACCTTAGGTGCCTTACCAATCCCACCCATAAAGAGACTTTTCTTCGCCTCATAGTAGGCCTCCATCGTCTTGTGGTAATCAATGTGGTCTTGTGTTAAATTCAGAAATACTGCGATTTCAAGATTAAGTCCATGCACACGTTTCTGATCAATCCCGTGTGAACTGATTTCCATCATAGCTTCTTCGCAACCGTTATCCACCATCTGACCGAGCAATGCGTGCACATCGACGGACTCGGGAGTCGTCTTGAATGAAGGCAGCGTGCGCTTACCCAGATCATAACGAATCGTGCCAAGTAATCCCACAGAATCATGGCCACCGATTAAATGCTGTGCGAGCATCGAGACCGTCGTCTTGCCATTGGTACCAGTGATACCTGCGATGCGCAGCTTCTCATCGGGATTATCATAAAAACGACGTGACACCAGCGCCAGTGTTTCGCGTACATCTTTTACTTGAATAAAATCGATGGGGAAATGCGCTCCCAGATCTTGTTCAGTAACGATCGTCACTGCACCACGATCCGCCGCTTCTTCCACATAGAAATTACCATCCGTGCGCAGACCGCCTATCGCGAAAAAGAGCGCGCCAGGCACGACGCGGCGGCTATCAGTAATCAAGCAAGTCACTGCGCGATCACCGTCGCCCTTGCGAGCGACGAGTTCAATACCTTCGATCAGTTCCTGAACACTAGGGTTCATAGGAAAGCGACGATCACTGTTCACTTGGTCGGCGTTGAGTGCTCTAGCGTAACTTTGGCGAGAGCTAACCGAAGAGAGCAGCGTGCTAATTTGAAATTCGGCGAGACCGATCATATCGAGAGTGTTCTAAAGCGAGGAATGATGTATCCGGCTTGACTGGCCGAATACCTAAATAAGCGATACAGGCTTCCGCAATATTACGAAAGGCTGGAGCAGAGACGGTGCCCCCATAGCCAACACCCTTCGACTGAGGATCATCCACCACAACGGTGATGACTAAAGCAGGTGTATCGGCAGGGAAAAATCCGCTAAAAGAAGCTACGTGATGTTGGCGAGAATATTTCCCATTGATGATCTTCTGAGTCGTGCCTGTCTTACCAGCGACAGAATAATTATCGATCGAAGCTCTACGAGCAGTGCCCTCTTTACCGACGACATCGACCAACATATCGGCAACTATTTTAGCCACTTCAGTGGACACCACACGCCGTTTGGCTTTCGGCGAAAAGCGAATCACATCAATACCATCGGCATCAAAAACACGTTGCGCAATCAACGGCTCCATTAGCACACCCTTATTTGCAATCACCGACATCGCACCATGGATCTGCATCGGCGTGGCACTCACGGCGTGGCCCATCGGTAAACGTGTGATCGTCAGACCATCCCAGTTCTTAACGGGATGCAATGTGCCAGAAACTTCGCCGCCCAAATCGAAACCAGTCTTTTCACCAAATCCAAAGGATCGCGCGTAGTCGTGCAAACGATCCTCACCTAATATCATTCCAAGATGTGCTGCGCCACGATTACTCGACTTTACAACGATATCGTGCATCGAAAGTGAATCATATGTATGGTGATCACCTGGGAGCTTGAGCGAACGTCCCTTGTAGCTAACACGTGCGACGCCAGTTTGAAACATATCTGCAGGATCAACAATTCCTTCATTTAATGCTGCGGCTGCAGGTACGATCTTGAACGTTGAGCCTGGCTCAATCAAATCGGTCAGCGCCCGATTACGCTGCGAATCGATCGGATATTTTTTAGTATTGAAAAATTCGTTTGGATCGTAGGTCGGATAATTCGCCATCGCTAAAACTGCACCGGTCGATGGTTCGCTCACGATGATACTGATACTCTGCGGATCGTATTCCGCAGCCAAACGAGCGATCTCTTTTTCGACAATGTGCTGCACCATGAGATCTACGCTGAGTGCCACACTCAAGCCATCCGTAGGGTCCACTTCACGCACACGGAACTGAGCCAACTCGCGACGACGACCATCGCGCTCAGTTTCACGCCAGCCATCTTGACCGCGCAAATAGTAATCAAAGAAACGCTCGACTCCAGTCACTGGAGTTTCTTCGTGGTTCACATAGCCCAAAACATGTGCAGCTAGTTGACCACTGGGATATGTGCGGCTGTATTTGCGGTTTCCATACACGCCTTTGATGCCCAACTCACAAACTGAGTCGTAAGTATCTTCATCCAGCCCCTTGGCCAAGTAGGCCCATTTTATCAAACTCACTTCTTTAGCACGCGCAGAGCCTTTGCGCGTCTTTGTATTGATTGTTTTTTCGATCTTCGCCAGCGGCTGACCGATCAATGCAGCGAGCGCTGGCAACTTTTCGCGATCTTCCTCGCGAACAGACTGCGGGTCAACGCCGAGATCAATTGTAGTATGCGTGGTCGCAAGTAAATTACCTCGATTATCCACGACATTGCCACGACGCGCTTCGACTATTTGCACCATCTTACGATTGTTTTCAACATGCTCAAGTAGCTCCTGCTGCTCCCAGACATGCAAGTAGAACAAACGCCCGATCAAGACGCAGAACGCAAAAGCGACTGCGGTCGAAACGAATGCTGCACGTGCTGTGGATACGAATGCTTTGCTCATAACAACCTCTAAGTGCTATACTTCGGCGAGCGACAGTCTTTGTAGTGACGAGCGAGTTGGCGCATGGTACTGTTCGATGGACGTAGCGGCTCGACTTGGATGTTTTTCGTATTACGAACAGAGCGACTCGAATGCTCTACAAGAGAATCCTGAGTCGCTGGCAGGTGCTCCCCTCCGCGGTAGTAATCAGATGTCACATGCATATTAATAGTGGATTAGCTGATTAGCGTTGAGTGTTCAGGTCTAGAAATGCCAAGTCCATCGATGCTTCGTAAGCCTCGGAGATTGCGTAAGCTCGGCCACTCGGCCCGTCGCTTTCGCGCACCCAGACAATTTGGTTATCTAACGAAGGACGTAGCGTACCAGCTACTTTGCCTTGCAGCACAACCGGCTGATGCATAGTTGCAATACGCTCGTCGAGGTAACGCAGCTTGCGGACGGTTTCGGCAAACTGTGACTCAACCTGTTGGCTGCGCTTTGCTGTGCGGGAAATCTGCTGTTGCATCCAAACGATGCCAAAGCCGCTACCGAAAGTGATCGCGATCGTCGCGATCACAAAAAAGAGAATACGGCCTCGGGCCTTTTGGGATATGTTAGTCATGGGGTAGTTCCAGTTAGTCATTGGAAAGCTTACGAATGGCGCGCATACGGGCACTGCGGCTTCGTGGGTTCATTTTAATTTCCTCTTCCGTAGGAAGGATTGGGCGGGTCGACACCATTTTTGCTTGAACAGTGCGCTCCTCAATTGGCCGGTAGTCATTGGCGTGTTCAGGGCGGCCTGCCATCTTACGGCAAAAGCGCTTGACGATACGGTCTTCGAGCGAATGGAAGCTGATCGCGGCGAGTACACCACCTGGAGCAAGACGTTCAAACGCCGCTGGCAGGCAACGTTCAATCGCGCTCAACTCATCGTTTATCTCAATGCGAATCCCTTGAAAAGTGCGTGTCGCTGGGTTTACTGCCTTACGTCCTCGTGGAGTCGGCCCAACCGCATCAGCGACCAAAGCCGCGAGTGAGTGCGTGCGCTGCAGGCGTCCGCTGCCTCGTGCATCGATAATCGCCTGCACAACCCGACGCCAGCGTTTCTCTTCACCATAATTACGAACCGCACGAACCAGCCCCTCCTCGTCGGAAGTCTCTAAAAACTCGGCAGCACCGATACCCGCTTGAGGATTCATGCGCATATCAACCGGCGCATCGAAACGAAACGAAAAGCCGCGTTCAGTTTGATCCAACTGAAAGGAAGACAACCCAAAGTCAAAAAGGATACCGTCAAACCCTGTCTCATTTAAATCAGCAAGGTCACCGAAATTCATCGGATAAAACCGAAATCGCTCAGCAAATTCATCTGCCACCAACTTCGCGCGTTCATGCGCATCAGGATCGCGATCGATGGCAACAAGCGTCACAGCTTCGGCCGCATTCAGCAGCGCACGGGTATGACCGCCTCCACCAAATGTCCCATCAAGTAACTTCACACCTGCACGCGGAGCCAACAGTTCCAACGTCTCATTAAATAAGACGGGGACGTGGCCACTAATCGCAGCTGGGGTTAAAGCATCATCGACGGAAGAGCACATTTACACAATTTTGTAGTAAGGAGATTGTTGTTTGTTTTCGTTGCTGCGCACTTTCGCGGCGAAGCAAGGCACTACGAACAGTGTCAGCGGATTGAAATGGACTATGTGGTGGACTCGTAAACTGCCACTCCGTGCGACGTTCACTGCTCGGATGCCTGAAGTAACCGGAGCTTTTGAAATTCTGGAGGGAGATCGTTTCGAATATATTACGCATGGTTTGTGATATCTTTGATTACAGGCCGAACCGCTGAAATACAGCCGCGCGAGTCGTTGGATCGCTCGGCCCTTCGGCCACAGCTGCATCTCTAAATTCTTCGCTGTAGATATGAAAAGTGGACATGATCCCAACCAGAACGACGCCCTTCTTGATCTGAGCATGCTGCACTAACTTCTCGTTCAAATTAATCCGACCCTGCTTATCGCAAGTAAATTGATGCGCCATCGACATCAACTCCACCACCATGCGGTTTCCCTCGAGGTCACTCGTCTTGATTTGCGAAATCGTCTCTTCCAATTGAGCAATCCGCTTTGGAGACAGTACTCGCACATATGCCGAAGAACCCCCTTCAACACTCGGCAAAGCCAAAAAATAGTTTTCAGCATCCTCGCCCTTTGAGCGCCACGCAGAAGGCATCGTTAAACGACCTTTGTCGTCTAAACTATGGCGAAATTCGCCAATAAATCCTCCTGTAGTTAATAATCCCATATACGGCTAAATAAACCCTTTCGCCCCATATCGCCCCACACTAACCCACCCGTCAAGTGTTTTTTTACATTAATACTGTTGTAAACAAGTTGTGCATAAGCCACTTAAGCGACTCCAAACAAAGGATTTGAGTGGCTTATTCACAGCAAGTAAAATTCACATGGGCATGATCCACTCTCCAATTTCCCTCCGGTCTGCGCAGCTCACACCAAACCATCGAGCCTGTTACATCCGCCGAAATCATTAATCTGGCGAAATTTGTCAAAAATTAGGTAACGCGCACCCTCCGAGAATAACATTGATTACAACGCTCACACATCGCTCAGCAAGGCGAAGCGATGCGCAGGATGCGCCTGCTTTGTGCGAATTCTTAGCAATGCGCGCTGACTTGCCCTCGTCCTCAGCTCAAGCGACTCAAACAGCCACCGCACGGCTAGGCCATGGCTTCGGCGAACAGGTTGGCAAACACACTCGGCAGGCCTATAATTTAGCAGCGCCACTGAGGGCGAGCGTCTACGCCGGCTGCACGATTATGCGCACCTGACGCTGTACATCGAAGAACTCTTTGGCAAATTCCGCCATCGCTGTCGCATCAACGCCGTCCAGTTTTTCAGCGTGCTCCGCGTCATCATCGAGTGGCAACTCATAGGTTAAATTAATTGCGGCATGCATTGCTCGAGCTCCGATGGTCTGGCGCCCCATCGGCCGAGCCGCTTTCAGACGTGTGCGGCAACGCGCCAACTCCTCCTCAGTAACCTCACCTGCCGCAACATGTGCAATTTCGGCATCGATTTCGATAATCACTTCAGCTGCCTGGCTCGGATGCGTGCCTGCATAAAACACAAACATGCTACTGTGCAAGCCGACCACTCGACTCGAACCGACATAGTATGCCATGCCCTTGTCCTCTCGCACGCGTTCGAACAACCGACTCGACATACCACTAAAGAGCTCGTTCAGCATCTCGCCGACGACATAGCGCTCGTCCTTGATGCCAACATCAGGATACGCCTGCAGCACGACTGCTTGCTCGCGGTCCATCGTCTCCACCACATTAACCGCTTCAGCAGGCCCCGGATAGGCCGGCGTTCGATCCACCGTAAAAGGTTCCGTACTGATACCTGACTCCAGCAAGGGCTGAAGACGTGCCTGTAAATTTGCCCGATCAAAATCACCGCTCACAGAGAGCACCACATTCGACGCAGTCACTAAGCGTTCAAAATGAGCGACCACATCTAAACGCGTCAACTGCTCCAGGTCCGCAACACGGCCATCCGAGGCAATCGCGAACGGATGCTCACCGAAAAATCGCTCGCGCAATTTACGAAAGCCGTAATCAAGAATCTCGTCGTCCTCTTCTTTGAGGTTTGCGATCTGCGCCTCCAACTCGGTGCGGAATGTCGCCTCGTCAAAAATCGGACACGTTAAAGCATCACTGAGCAAATCGAGCGCCACGTCGACATCCGACGGCAGCACCTCGATTGCGAAGCTCAGCGTATTATTGCCGCCCGTCGCGGCAAAGCTGCCACCGATACTATCAATCAGCGTCGAGATTTCAGAGGCACTCCGATTGGCGGTATCCTTAGTCAACAACTCGGCCATCAGCTCGGTAACACCGCGCTGATCGGCTGGCTCATAAAACGGACCACCTTGCATCACGCAGCGAATGTGCACCTTCGGCAGACGCTTGTCTTCTTGCAATAACAGCCGCGCCCCACTCTTAAATTCGACCAGTTCAAACGGATCCAGCGCTAAGACCTCAGCAATACTGTCCGAGTGCGCCACTGCCGCTTCAGGCTTAGGCCCGAGCGTGACTGCCGACATGCCCTCTTCGACCAAATACGTGCTCGCGACTGCTTGTAAATCCTGCGGCGTCACCGACTGCAAACGCTTCAAATAACGGCGACCATAGTGAATATCACCAATTACCACTTCACCAGTGCCCAAACGAGAGGCCTGCCCACTCATTGTTTTGCGGCCGTTAATCTCGCCACTTAGCGCCTGACGACGTGCTTTTTCAACAACGGATTCAGGGAAACCCGTCTCGCCAACCTCGCGGATCAAAGCATGGATCGCCGTCTCGACTTCGCTCTGTTGCTCAGAGTCACACACATATGAAATCCAGAAAAGCCCGCGCCCACCAGGATTCCAATTACGGCAATCAATATAATGCACGAGCTTCTGCTGATTACGCAAACGCTCCCATAGCAGCGAACTTTCGCCGCCACCCAGAGCATGTGCCAGTGCATCCAACCGCGGCGAATCAGGGTGACTCAAATGCGGCACCTTAAAGCCAATGCCGCCGCGGAAAATGTTATAATCTCCGACGATATTCTCTCGGCGTGTTGCCAGTTGAATGGGTTCTTCTTCGATTTTCACTGGAGCTAAACGACCACGCGCGGCTTGACCAAAAGTCGCTTCAACCTCACGCAAGCAATCCTCTGGCGTCACAGCACCGACAATAGACACGACGATATTATTCGGCACATAGCGAGATTTGTAATATGCATAGAGCTCATCACGCGTGACCTGCTCATACAGTGCACGATGCCCGATCACTGGCTCCCTATAGGGATGGCATTTGAACGCAGTGCGAAACAGCGCCTGACTAAGTTGACGGTCTGGATCGTCCAAGCCCATATCGATCTCTCGGAGGATGACATCGCGCTCACGCTCGACTTCTTGCTCAGGTAAAGTTGAATGCAGTACGATATCCGAAAGTACATCGACTATCTGCGTAAATGCCTGAGACGGCGCATCGATATAATAGACTGTGCGATCAAAAGTCGTGTACGCATTGATGCCTCCGCCCATGGCGTGCACCTCACGACTGATGCTCTTGCCATCCCGGCGCGCAGTGCCCTTGAACAGCAAATGCTCAAGATAGTGCGATAAGCCGGAACCGATCAGCTCATCCTCATGAATGCTGCCGGTCTTCACCCACACCTGCACCGATACGACTTCGCTGGAGAAGTCAGGGCGGTGGACGAGCGTGAGCCCATTATCCAAAACATGGCGTTCGACCGGCGCCCTGAAGAGGCGTTCGATAATATCTTGGGAGGCGGCGGCAGAGAAATGATTGGTGGAAAAATCCATATATTCGGTGACAGTAATCCGGTTCGTATCACGATTTCGATACTAAGTTTCAAAGGAAACACTCTATTTAAGTGACGGGAGCAACCTCTAGTTAATGTTATAAATTTGTTTAACTCGTTGCTCTACGCTCGAATACATAGCTCAAGCATTGATATTTCAGTCGAATCCTCTCACTATTCAGCTGTTATCATTCACTCAAAGACTCTACCCCATTCTACATGAACCCTCAGGATATAACTTCCCAGCCGCCCGCACCAAAACGGGTGCCCAGGTACCAGCTAAGCTTAAAAGCCGCTATGGCCGTCGCGACTAAAGCTCCTGGCCATCAAGCCTTTAAGCCTTTGATGAATCCAATGGATGAATTCGCATTGGCATCACCTGCCGGACAACAGGACATGGAAGCATACCTACTGGAGTTGCAGGCCGACATCATCAATCGCGAAGAACTGCTCAACCAACGGGAAAAACAATTTAGTGCGCGCGAGCTCGAGTTAAACGAACGAGAAGCCCTGCTTGAGGCGCGTAAACAAATTATCGAATCCTCCACCGGCAGGCAGGATGATACCTCTAATTCCAACGAATCGAAGGCTGCCTTGGATGCGCTCAAAAAAACATTGGATGCACAGGATGCTTCACTCAAAGAAGCTCGCAAAATGCTCCGCGAACGTGAGCTTTACGTCGAAGAATGCGAGAATACATTGGTGGAGCAATCCATGATTCTAACAGAACGCGAAGCACAAGTGGAACAGAGCGAAGAAGACTTTGCCGTTCAAACCAAAAGTATCAACTCCTCCTCGGCAACAACTGAGACCGACTCCTCGAAAGCGTCTTAACGCAAGCGAGGGCGCTTAATCGTCGGTTTGATCGAAGGTACATAAGGTGCATCAAAGGCCGTCTTAAAATCGTAACCGACATTAAAGTCCTCGGGGCTATCCTGATCGGTTTTTCCGAGCACCCGACAGGCGACGAGATTGAATACGATATTACCAAAATCTCGACAATTGGTAATCCCCCAAGATTCCAGTACGGAACGCGCCATTGGACCGTATTGCTCCAAAGTATAGAGCCGAATTCCCTCCAGCAATTGCTGGCCGCTCAGGTGATTGGATTGGTTCAGCTCGCCTTGCTTGGCCATTTCCTTCAAGCTAAAGTCCAGAGCTTGCCTCAAGAAGTAATACGCACCACGCGCATAGCGTGGATCGTCCTTACGAATGGTATGGATGACTTCGTTAAAATCTCGGTTCGGGTCGTTCACTAAAATTGAATAGAAGTGGGAATCGAGCAGACGTCAACTATGAGCACAGGCAATCGCCACTCCACGGACCATTGAGTATCTAAATACGGCAGCGCCGAGGCTCTATTCGTCCTCAGAAAAAACAGGCGGCGCCTCAGCCGAGTCATCCAAATCCTGCAGGCTAAAGTTAAAAATCGGCAGCAACAGGATCAGTCCGACGCAGGTAAATCCTAAAATCGCAAACCCCGTTACATCATGCACACTGCCAATATCACCAACCAAGGGTAACACCCAATGCGCATCGATCGCTTGAGAGCCATAATTATAAGCCCACAAGGTTAGAAATAAGCTACGTATCAAATTGGTCAGCACCGCAAAACCCATCGCCGCGACCACCAACAGGACCTTTTTCCAGAAACGATCCAGGAACACCGAAGCCAAAAACGAGCCGGCAAACAAACACGCCGTCAACGAACGAATGCCCGAACACGCCTCTTCCACGCCCACTTGCCCCTCAGGTAGAAGCAACACATTGCCCTCTCGCTCAATCGCATAGCCTATAATATCAAATATATTAAACACCACGATCGTCACCTTCGTCAGCAAAAACACACGAATCTCCGTCTCAACCACCGACACCATCGGCGCTGAAATCAGCCAGATCAGGGCAGGAAATAAAAATAATCCAGTCAACATCAAGCGGCTCCTCAACGACAGCGACTGACCATCGACCCGCTCCTTCGTCATAATAAAGACCACACTGAGCAGTAAGCCAGCGAAGCCAGCAGCAATCGCCAACGAAGCTGGATTTTGCGGCCCGGTGACCGAGCGCAGTAACGCACCGATCGCGAAAAGACTCAATCCGGCGAGAAACACTGCGTACGCGAGCCACTCAAATAACTGCGTGAGACCAGTAGCGACTGGAGCAGCAGGTGCCGCAACCACCTCCGGAGCCTCACCACGCAGCAAATAGCTGCGGATCACTGGCCAACGGTCGTAAATCACGTAGATCGCAAAGAAGGGCACCAAATAGCCGAAACTGTAATCCTCACGCGCACCCCACCAGAAGAATTGATCCCAGACCGTGTAGACTGCAAAGCCAAGCAACATACCGACCGCAACGAGTTGATCTCGAGCTAACTTTTTAAAACTGAAAACTTGGGTTGAATCACTCACGATGGGCACAAAAAGAGGTCGGGATAAAACAATGGTAGCGTACATTTTATGAAAGTCTCTCGTTGCAAAAGCAACCCTCAAAAAGTTCACAGCAACCGACAATACCACTAAAAAACGGCTAAAAACTCACCTCAATAAATAATCGACGCCCCGAGATAGCACCCTACTATTATAAGTCATATTTATGGTCGATACCGCTTCCGATAATTCTTCCCCGCAACTTCCGCCATCTATGCCGGGCCTACATGCTTATTGGCGGATGCCCTACATTCTTGCACCGAAGAATCCTGATAATGGCGGCAACCCCTTCACCCAGATTCACCAAAGCGGCGATGATCAAAAGGAATACATTCTGTTTCGTGGCCAGTGGAACTACATCGTAATGAACCGCTACCCATACAATGCAGGCCATCTGCTCGTGCTGCCCTACCGAGAAGTCGACGAACTCGAAGCGCTCAAACCGGAGGAGCGCCACGAACTGATGGACTTAATCGTAAAAGCCCAGCAGATCCTCTCGCGCGCCTTGCAGCCAAGTGGCTTCAACACTGGATTCAACTTTGGCAAAGCCGCCGGAGCCGGCATTCCCTGCCATTTACATTGCCACGTCGTGCCTCGCTGGGAAGGCGACACTAACTTCATGCCTGTGATCGGTAACACCCGAGTGCTGCCCGACTCGATGGATGCCATGTGGGAGCGGCTGCACGCCTACATCGATGACCCAAGCTGAGCAACTCGTTCATCTCGGGGCACCGGCCGCAGCTATTGGACGCCGCCCACCTCATCATTACACCCAATTTCTCTGTGCCAATTGAAACCATACATTTCACCAGCTCACGACTGCTCAGTCAGCTATACGCGAATGACACGCGCAACTTGATCGAAGCCGAGCGCATGCTCGATGTCGTGCTCGCCAGTCGCGACGACTGGGTCAGCGTCGAAGGCTCCGTAGCAGGCATCGCGCAAGTCCAAGATCTCTTTCGCTTCCTCGATATCGCGCACCAGCAAGGTATCCGTATCCGCACTTCCGATTTCCACTACACGTTGCGCTGTATCGCCGAAGGTAAGTCTAACGAACTGCGCGAGGTTTACAGTAACCCCTTGGTCATTAAGCTCAAACGTCTGAGCATCATCCCCAAAACACTCAATCAAAAGCGCTATTTACAGTGTATTGACCAGAATACAGTGACCTTCGGTATCGGCCCCGCGGGCACCGGTAAGACTTACCTCGCCATGGCGATGGCGCTAAAAGAGCTCCTCGCGGGCAACGTCGAGCGAATCATCCTCACTCGCCCCGCAGTCGAAGCAGGCGAAGCGCTCGGTTTTCTGCCTGGCGAACTGCAGGAAAAGATACTGCCCTACCTCACTCCGCTCTATGATGCGATGCATGACATGATGGGCAAAGAGCAGACCATGCAGATGGTCGAGCGGGGTATCATCGAAATCGCCCCACTTGCTTACATGCGCGGCCGCACCCTCGCGAATGCCTTCGTTGTGCTCGATGAGGCGCAAAACACCACTCATGAGCAAATGATGATGTTTCTCACCCGCCTAGGAGACGGCAGCCGTATGGTCATCACGGGCGACATCACTCAAATCGATTTACCAAAGGCCAAGCAATCTGGCCTGAAAGAAGCCGCACGGCTGCTCAAGAACATCGAAGGCCTACTACTCTTCTACTTTGACGGACAAGATGTGGTACGACACCCTCTGGTCCAAAATATCATCAATGCCTACGTCCGTAGTGCGGAATAATTACCGATTATCATCACCTTCCCGTAGCTATATCAGCGCAACTCGAAGCCTACAGTTTACCGACTGACTCCCTTAGAAAAAACAGCCCATGGCCGCATTCTTCAAAAAAAAATCCTCCCGCAAAGCGAAAGCCCCGCAACTTCCCTTGAAAAAAGAGCACGCGGGTCGTGGGGCTGAGCGGATCGGTGCCTCGCACTTTTTCGAAACCAGTCGCATCGTCGAGACAGGACTCTTCCTGCTGTTCACCGCACTCGTCGTCATCATCTGCTTTCTCGGTCAAAAGTCCCAAGGCCCGCAAGTCATCCTCAATCAGCCGGCCTCATCACGAATCGTCGCCGAATTTGCCTTCGAACAAAATAGCCAAGTGCTGCTCGAAGAGCAGGTGCGAGCTGTGCGCGCACAAGTGCCTCCCGTTTTTCAACGCACCTTTCAACCCTACGAGGACTTCCGTGAGATCATTAGCGACCTCAATACCAGTATTGCCAAGACCTTGATTGATCACGAAGCCGAAGGCCAAGCGGTTGTCACTGCAGAGCTGGAAGCCACCGCCAAACAACTAATCGAAGCGACCGGCTTAGAGATCGCCCCCGACACGATCACGTCATTTACTTCTCAAACTAATCCGAAGGAACGTTCTGGTTTGACCAACGATGCACTCAACGTCCTCAAATCACTCTATGACGACGGCATCTACTCCAACCTCAAAGCTGGTGGTAATTCCCCGCAAGTGACGGTCATTCAGTTGATCGATGAGGAAGGACGCTACAATCTACCCTCATCGCGCTCGTATGATGATGCGCTCATCGCGCTACGTGTCCGGCTCGATGCACTCTCGGGCAATCGAGCCAAGGCCCGCACACTGTTTGACATATTCAGAGCCGGGCTACAGCCGAACTTACTGTATAGCGCAGCTGGCACAACGCGCGCAATTGAGCGCGCAATTAGCGACATCAATCCACCGACGATTATCTTTAAAGAAGGTGACACTCTGATCGAGCCCGGCTCCATCATTACTGAAATTGATATTGAATGCCTGCAAGCCTACCACGATGCCGAGCTTGCCCGCGGCGGAGACTCCCTCGTCTTTAATCCACTCTTCCTCGAACGCCTGACGCTGACACTCATTCTTCTCGTCGCAGTGATGATCTATGTGAAGCAAGGATTGCGTAATTTCCATAAGCGTAACCGCGCAATCGCGATTGCCGCAGTCAGCATCCTACTCAATCTTCTGATCATTCGTCTGATCATGGAAATAGGCGACATTGCCCTCCTCAACAATCGCCCTTCGTTGGGCATGTTACCCTACGTTGCCCCTTATGCGCTGGCGCCGATGATCGTCGCCGTGCTGGTCGGCACCGCCCCCGCAGTGATCTCCGCATTGATCATAGCGGTGCTGTTCGGTATCATTCAGGATAATTCCGTCGAGTTCCTCCTGATCGCCTTTCTGTCCGGCGTCGTTGGCAGTTTCATCTCAGCGCATATCCGCAAGCGCTCGATGCTTGTCCGAGCCGGACTCATGGCTGGCGTCACCGCGGCCATCTCTGGTGCGCTGCTTGGTCTCATCGGCCACCTCTCCATCGGCCTTGTCGGTCAACAAGCCTTGATTGCGCTTATCGTTGGGGCGCTTTCCGGCGTGCTGGCAGTCGGCCTACTGCCCATATTTGAGCAGATCTTCAAAATCACCACCGAGATTACACTACTCGAACTCACCGACTTCAATCACCCGCTTCTGCGCCGCATGCAGATGGAAGCTCCGGGCACTTATCACCACAGCCTGATGGTCGCCAACCTCTCAGAAAACGCGGCCGCAGCAATCGGCGCCAGCCCCCTGCTCTGCCGGGTCTGCTGCCTATTCCACGACATTGGCAAACTGGTCAAACCTGAGTATTTTGCCGAGAACCAAAAAGGCGGCGTCAATCCACACGAAGAAAAAAATCCTTCGATGAGCGCGCTGGTGATCAAGGCCCACGTCAAGGAGGGCGTCGAACTCGCCCGCAAACATAGCCTGCCACGCGTCATTATGGATGTGATTCGCCAACACCACGGCACCGGGCTGATCCAATACTTCTACCACCAAGCGCAACAGGAACAGAACAAGCACACCAAGTCCCCCTTTTCCGACAAACAAGGCAAGGCACAGGAGAGCAAGAAAGTGGACGAAAGCACCTACCGCTACGATGGCCCACGTCCAGCCTTTAAAGAAAGTGCGATTATCTTCTTTGCCGACGGTGTCGAAGCAGCCAGCCGCAGCCTGAAAAAAGTCACCCAACCCGCGATCGAGGAACTCATCGATCGCATGTTCAAAAGCCGGATCGAAGACGGTCAACTCGACGAATGCCCACTGACCTTTAAGGAGCTACACGAGATCCGTAGCAGCTTTACCTACACATTGCTCAATATGCTACACTCCCGGGTGGAATACCCCAAGGAGATCAACGAAAAGAATGTGAGCAAAGGCCAAAACAATCAATCCCCTCAAGATAATGAGTCGACTCCATCTGGAAATAAGCAACCAGTATAAGCTACTCGCCGACCCGATCGAGGCGGCCAAGCAACTATACCGCGCGCTCGAAGCATCGGCTGCATTTCCAATTGCGCAGGGCGAGCTTTCCGTGGTGTTCGTCACCGATGCCACCATCGGTCGAATACACGACGACTTCATGGACGACCCCAGCGCCACCGACGTGATTACCTTTCCCGCCAACACTGAGATGGAATCGGCGGGCGAAATTATCGTCTCGGTCGATCACGCACGCAGCCGTGCCGAAGAGCTCGGCGAACCGTTTAGCCGCGAACTGAGCCTCTACCTCGTGCACGGCTGGCTTCATTTGGCTGGCTACGACGATCGTAACGAAACCGACCGAGCAGGCATGCGCATCGCCGAGCAACAAGCCCTTGAAATTTTAGATAAAACTTCCATTTGCAGTCACTTTCATATAAACACTTGTCACATATAAAATGGACACCCCAACCCATCATTCAGTTTCAGACGAAACACTTCCTCCCTCATCCAAACAGGTCGAGGCTCCAACCTCATGGCGTAAGATCGTGGCGCAATACCAACAGCCTTGCCTGAAGAAAAGCGTCTGGCAAATCACCAATACCGTGATCCCCTACATCGGTCTCTGGGCTCTCATGTATTTTACGATGACAGTCTCTTGGGTACTGACCATTGCACTTGCAATCCTAGCTGGGTTATTTCTCGTCCGCGTTTTCATCATCTTTCACGACTGTGGCCATGGCTCCTACTTTCGCTCAAAAAAGGCCAATAATATCGTCGGCTTTATTTCAGGTCTGCTAACGCTGACGCCTTATCGACATTGGCGCTGGCAACATGCCGTCCATCACGGCACATCTGGAAATCTCGACCAACGCGGCATCGGCGACGTATGGACAATGACGGTCAACGAATATCTAGCAGCCCCGCGCTGGGAACGCTTCTGCTACCGACTCACGCGCAACCCTTTTGTGCTGTTTGGCCTCATTCCACTCGGCCTATTCCTGTTTTATCAACGAGTCGCTTACACCAACGCCAGCAAGCTCGATAAGCGCTCCGTATGGGCAATGAATGCAACCATTCTTGTTTATGCGATCGCCATGAGTGCCATATTTGGTTTCTGGAATTATTTATTCATACAACTGACAGTCACCGCGGTCGCCGGCACACTCGGCGTGTGGCTGTTTTATGTGCAGCATCAATTCGAGGACACCTATTGGCGCAGCGGCGAAGAGTGGGACTACACACACTCCGCCATGCAAGGCAGCTCGTTCTACAAACTACCCAAAATCCTGCAATGGTTCTCAGGTAACATTGGCTATCACCACATTCACCACCTGAGTTCTCGCATCCCCAACTATTCCTTGGAGCAATGCCACAATGCAGAGCCGTTCTTCCAGCAAGTGCCAGAACTCACACTGCGCACCAGTTTAAAATCACTTAAGCTGCGGCTCTGGGATGAAGACAGTCAAAAGCTGGTCGGCTATAAGCATCTAAAGACGATGCTGTCGAATAAAGCTGCGTGAGGTGGAGGGAAATGCTCTGTCATTTCCGAACGTAGTATCAGGTCCCATTTAAATCAGGTGGAAACGACGGAGCGTTTCCCTCCACTGATCTAGCTTGATTCCGATTAACGCGTATTGCTTTTCAGGGATGCCTAACTACTGACTGGTGGCAATTCTACCAAAACTACGCTGCGTCCGCGGGGCTATTCTCTTCCGACTTGGCGTCTTCAGATTCCGTAGCCTTTGGCTTGGTCACCTTCGCTTCTTTCACGACCTTGTGATATTTAATCTTAGGCTTGCCGCTTCCTTCGACGACCGAGCGATTAATCACCACCTCATCGACATTCTCAGTCTGCGGTAAGTCATACATCACATCGAGCATGATACGCTCCATGATCGCGCGCAGTGCACGCGCACCAGTCTTCAGCTCAATCGCCTTATCAGCGATCGCGGCGACTGCATCGCGGGTAAAGTGTAGCTTCGCACCTTCCATCAAGAACAGCTTACCGTATTGCTTGAGCAATGAATTTTTCGTATTCTGTAAGATATGCTCCAAATCGGAACGGCTCAACTCATCGAGCACCGCTACCATCGGTAACCGTCCGATAAACTCAGGTATCATACCGAAGTGCACCAAGTCTTCCGGCTGTGTGTCGCGGAGCAACTCACTCAGCGGCACCTCATCCATACGGAGATTGTGCTGGGTATCAAAGCCCATCGCCTTGGAGCCAATACGCCCCTGGACGATCTTATCCAGACCGACAAACGCACCCCCGCAGATGAAGAGGATGTTCGAAGTATCGAGCTGAATGTATTCTTGGTTCGGGTGCTTACGTCCTCCCTGTGGCGGCACATTACAAACCGTGCCTTCTAGAATCTTAAGCAGTGCTTGTTGCACCCCTTCACCAGAAACATCGCGTGTGATCGAAACATTGTCTGTCTTACGTCCGATCTTATCAATTTCGTCGACATAGATGATGCCGCACTCGGCTTTTTTCACATCGTAATCCGCTGACTGTAATAGCCGCAGAACAATATTTTCCACGTCTTCACCCACATAACCGGCTTCAGTCAAAGTGGTCGCATCGGCAATCGCAAACGGCACATCGAGCATCTTAGCTAACGTACGCGCAAGCAATGTTTTACCAGTGCCGGTCGGACCGAGCAGGAGAATATTGCTCTTCTCCACTTGCACGTCGGCGAACTTGCCGTCGAGATCCGAAAACTCTGTTGCGCCTTCGATACGATCTTCTGAGCGCAAGCGTTTGTAGTGATTATATACTGCCACCGCCAAAGCACGTTTCGCGTAGTCTTGGCTGATAATATGCTGATCCAAGCCCGCCGTAATTTCGGCCGGCCTGAGCATATTGAAAAGACCTCCATTGGCACTTTCAGCAACCTCAGCCTTACTGACCTCGCCCTCTTCCGGAGCCCCGGAGAGTTCGCGATCAATGATGGTCTTGCACACAGACACGCAAGAATCGCAGATATGCACACCCGCTGGGCCTGCAATCATCTTGCGCACTTCATTCTGCGCTTTGCCGCAAAACGAGCAAAAAGTCATCCGTGTGGATTTTGCCATACTAGTGTAAAAGTCTCTGTTCTAAATTGTTATGCGCTAGGCTTACTCTCAATCACCTTATCGACGATACCGTATTCCATCGCCTCCTTGGCGGTGAGATAGAAATCGCGATCCGAATCGGAAGCGATCTCCTCAGCAGTCTTGTTGGTGTGGTGGGCAAGCAACTCGTTCATCTGCGCACGCCAGCGAAGGATTTCCTTCGCAGCGATCGAGATGTCGGATGTCTGACCTGTCGCACCACCTGTCGGCTGATGCATCATCACACGGCTATTCGGCAGTGCGTAGCGCTTACCCTTAGTGCCAGCAGCAAGCAAGAGTGTCGCCATGCTGGCGGCCTGGCCCACACAGTAAGTGACGATGTCACACTGCAGGAAATTCATCGTATCGTAAATCGCCATGCCATCGGTCACACTGCCACCGGGGCAATTAATATAAAGGCTGATGTCCTTCTTCGGATCATCCATTTGCAGGAAGAGCATCTGCGCAACCACGGCGTTAGCAACGAAATCATTTATCGGCGTGCCGATAAAAATGATACGATCGCGCAACAGGCGGCTGTAAATATCCCAAGCGCGCTCGGTGCGCCCTTCGCGCTCATAGACTGTAGGTAATGGAACGTAACTCACGATAATTTATAATAGTAGGATGATGGTAATAGAATTCTGCGCAGACCATAGCGGATCTATCGCAGATTATCCAGTGCTTTTAACAAATAAGCTTAAGCTTCGACAGTTGCCGCTGCAACTGTTTCCCGCTCAGCCTTGTCGAGGATCAGATCCATGGTCTTACCCAACAGGATTTCGCTGCGCATATTGTTGATGCGACTCTGATCCTTTTGGATTTCCTTGACGATCTTCTCCGGTTTTTCGCCAGACTGCTGTGCTTGCATCATGATCATGCGGCTAAAGTCGTCGTTCTCGGCCTGCACCTTTTCCTTCTCAGCAATCTTGCTGAGGATCAAGCGAGACTTGAGGCGATCATGCGCGGCCTTACTCGCACCTTCGTGGAGCTGCTCCTTGTGTGCTTCAAAGTCTGCCTCGGAAGCGCCCTGCTGCATGTTGCGCTGCATGAAGTCACGCAGCACTGCTTCAGTTTCGCTTTCGATCCCGCTTTCAGGAATGGCGAACTCTACACTTGCTAGCAGCTGCTCGGTAATTTGCTGACGTTCGGCATTCGAATTCTTCTCCTTCTTTTGGCCTTCGATGTTCTGGCTAATGCGCTCACGCAGCTCAGCTTCATCTTTAACCTGCATGCTTGCGAAAAATGCATCATCCATTGCTGGCATGACCTTTTCGCGCACTTCTTCTGCCTTCAAAGAGTAAACGGCTGTCTTACCTGCAAGCGCCTCTGGCTTGAAGTCTGCTGGGAATTCCATGGTGACTTCCTTCTCGTCGCCAGCCTGCATGCCGACCACACCGTCAACGATCGCTTGCACACCTGGCGTGCCTTCTGCGCCGGCTTCTTCCCATGTGACCTTCTGAGTGCCATACATCGGAGTTTCAGGGACGAGATCCGCAACCAGTTCGTCACCGATCTTACCTTCGTAGGAGCAGCGCACATAGTCGCCCTTATCAGCAGCCTTCTCAGCTACATTGAACTCGGCCCGTTGGCTAAGCATTTGCTCAAACATCTTCTCGACCTCTTCAGCACTAGCCTCAGTTGGCTCGTTGGTGACCTTCAGGCCTTCGTAAGCTGGCACCTCAAAAGCTTGCAGCACATCGACAGTGAAAGTGATGGTTGCGTCCGAACCAGCAGCGATCTCGCCCTCGTTAAGATCGACGACACCGAAGATTTCGAAGTCGGACTTCGCGACACCTTCTTGGTGCGCCTTAGAAACGACGCGCTGAGAGAGCTCTGACTTCAGCTCCTTGGCGTAGCGCATACGGATCATGTTCTCAGGCGCCTTACCGGGGCGGAAGCCCGGGATCTTTGCATCGCGCATGAATTCTTGGATCAGACTCGCCTCAATCGTGGCGATTTCTGCGGCAGCGACACTCACGGTGATCGTCTTGCGTGTTTCGTTAATGTCTTGGACGTCGGTTTTAACTGTGCTCATAAAAATAATTGGTATCGCCTGAAATAGGCAGTTCTAGGAAAAAGCGCGCTATAAAAGTGCAAAGGAATTTTTCGGTCAATGCCTATGTTGCTTTATACAGGCATATCTCGCGGCTCTGGCGCTTTTTCACCCGTTTAGTTCGCAGTTCCAGCTCAATCTCGGCAAAATCTGCCGCACTCGCCACCCGAAGAGCCTATTTAAACTCGATCACATCTGGGCCAACCGAGCGAAATAGCTCTGCATACGGCTGCAGCGCTTCGATTGTCGCCGGAACTGCATCAATATCAGTGCTTAACACCCCGACTACCGCAATTTGGTCTCTTCGGTTAAACATCCGCAGGCGCAGCTCCAGCGC
>Ga0206129_10001174_pt1 | contig 36163 bp, 23 predicted proteins | sample Helgoland_Spring_8_FD_148616 | JGI IMG/M metagenome (GOLD analysis project Ga0206129, IMG submission 148616) | Pelagic subsurface seawater microbial communities from Kabeltonne, Helgoland, North Sea - Helgoland_Spring_Bloom_20160502_2 | ecosystem: Environmental > Aquatic > Marine > Epipelagic ...
TGCGCGCCATTCCCGACTTTTCCGGCGACACCCTGGCGGGTGTCGTGAAAGACACCGTCGCACCCGGGTCCACCATCAAGACCGACGGATGGACCGGATACAGCGCCAGTGCCGAAGTCGCCCACGAGACCCCCACGTGATCGGCTCCATGGCCGCCCATATCGTGCTCCCCTGGGTCCACCGCGTCTTCTCCAACCTGAAGACCTGGGCGCTCGGCGTCTACCACGGCCTGCGGCGGAAGCATCTGCAAGCCTACCTCGACGAGTTTGTTTTCCGATTCAACCGCCGCCGCACCCGACACGCAGCCTTTCGATCCCTCTTGGGCATCATTGCCTCCAAAGAACCCATCACCTACGAGATGTTGATTGCGCCGGAAACAAAGGGATAAGCCTTTGAGGGCAAATATGACACAGACCTACGTTTCCGATACCGACTTGGCCAAGCGCTATGGCGTAACCCGCCAGACGATTTGGCGCTGGCACCGTGAGCGCGCTGCGTTCCCCCGCGCTATCCACCTTTCGGCGGGTTGCACCCGTTGGAGCCTTTCCCGGATCGAGGCATGGGAAACCGCGATTGGGGAAGAGGACTGCCAATAATGGTGGCCGCTCCTGCGAACGAACCGGGTTCCCTGGCCAAGTACGGCCCTGTTAAAGGCAGGCTACCCGTTGATCCCGATCAAGCGTGGTTCGAAGCGCCCTGGTGTGACCGGGTGGCGAGACATTCGCGCGACACCTGAGTTGCTCACGAAGTGGCTTGGCAACCGCTATGCGGATGGCGGCGGAGCTGGCGTCCTGGCCGAGAATTTCCCGGCCGTCGACATCGACATACTGGACGAAGCAGTCAGCCTGGCGTTGGAGGAGTTCTGCCACGAACTGCTTGGCAGGGCGCCGGTGCGAATCGGTATGCCGCCGAAGCGGTTGCTTGCCTATCGTACGAACCAGCCGTTCGGCAAGATCCAAAGCAACAGGTTTCGCGACCCGGATGGCCGGGAACACCGGGTCGAAGTGCTCGGGCGCGGCCAGCAATGGGTTGCCTACCACGTTCACCCCGACACCAAGCAGCCCTACCAGTGGATTGGCGACGGGGTTGCGGACATCGACCCGGCGGACCTGCCGGAACTGACCGAGGCCAAGGCGCGTAAAATTGGCGAGCATTTCGAGCGCCTGGCGGCCGAGGCGGGGTGGAAGCCGATCGATAAGCCCCGCGTCAATTCTGGCGCGCAAAATGTTGCAGACGATGACGCGCCCGCAATCCCAGCGCCAAAAACCGACCTGACGCCCGCCCAGGTGAAGGCAGTAATCGACGAAATCAAACACCGGGCAGACGACCGCGGCGACTGGATCGCAGCCGGCATGGCGCTGCACCACCAGTTCGATGGCAGCGACGAAGGTCTTGAATTATGGGACGCCTGGTCGCAGAACAGCAACAAGCATAAGCTGCGGGAGTGTGCCGCCAAGTGGCGGGGCTTCAGCATCGGCGGCCGCATCACATTTTCCACGCCGATCCTCTGGGCCAAGGAAGCGAGGCGCGAGCGCAAGAAGAGTGGGTCGCAAGGTGAGGCGAAAAAGGGTTTTCGCCTGATCGCGGAGGACGAGCTTCTGGCGAAGCTCGGCCCGATCGACTGGCTGGTCGCCGGCCTGGTCGAGGCGGACGCGCTGGGCGTTCTGTTCGGCGATCCGAACACCTACAAGTCCTTCGTCGCCCTGGACCTTGCCATGTGCGTGGCAACCGGGCGGCCCTACCACGGGCGGGCTGTAACGCCTGGGCGCGTCGTCTACATCATCGGCGAAGGGCACAATGGCCTGCCGCGGCGCCTGACAGCCTGGCGGCAGCAGAACCGGGTCACCGGGCTGGCGGCGATTTCGTTCAGCACCTGCGCAGCCCAATTCATCGACACCGAGTCGGCCAAGATCGCCGCCGAGGCGGTAGCGGAAATTGGTGAACCGCCGGCGCTGGTGGTCATCGACACACTGGCGCGGAATTTCGGGCCGGGCGACGAAAGCTCGAATGCGGACATGGGCAAGTTCATTGCCGCCGTGGACAACGCGCTCAAGCCCTATGGGGGCCGGACGACGGTGTTGGTGGTCCACCACACCAGCCATGGGGACAAGAAGCGCATTCGCGGCGCGATGGCTCTGCACGCCGGCGTCGATTTCGAATACCGCACCGAGCGCACCAGCGGGGGCAACCGGATTCGCGTGGTGTGCAGCAAGATGAAGGACGCCGCCGAACCTGGCGACCTGCACTTCGAGGCGCGCGAGACCATCATCGGGGATTTCGAGGACAACCTGACAAGTGTCGTGCTGGTCGAGTGCGAACCGGCGGCTGGGGACACACCGGCGCTCACCGATAAGCAACAGCGGTTCTACGAGATTGCGGCCAGGGCCATCGCCGACCACGGGGAGGAAGTGTTGATCGACGACACCGACGAGACCGCTGTTGGCGTAAAGCGCACCCGCTTGCGCGCCCAGTTGGATGACGCCGGTTGGTTTGAAGCGCACCTCAATGCGCACCTCAAGGACAACCACAAGCGGTCGGCGGTCCAAAAGACGCTGAAATCCCTTAAGATACTGAAAATATTAAACTTTAATCGCGAATCCGTCTGGCTTCCACCGGTGGGCGCACCTTCGGACGAATCCTAAACGCACCCCGCACCCCGCGCACCCCCAGTCCTAGACTGGGGGTGCGCGGGGTGCGGGTGCGGTTCGTTGCCCTCCTCACGGAAGGAAACACCAATGCCAAATCGGTACGATGTTAACTACGAGAAACCACCGGTGGTGGGGACCGAGCTTGCGGTCATGGGGCAGCGCTACCGCCTGATCCGGCGAGAGCCGTACATGCGCCGGGATGGCGAGTGGTCGTCGGTTCTGACCTGGGAGGCCTACTGCTGCGAGTGCGGCAACCCGTTCGAGACGAAGAGCGGCCTGCGCGCGAAGGAGCTGCACCGGCGCTGCCGCAAGCACCGCGAGGCAGGCCTTCGCGTCCAGTGGACGGATGCCGCCATCGCCCGCCGTGCCGAGCATGAAGAACGGCGCGCCGCGGCTGCCAAGCGCTGGGAGGAACGCCGGCCGGAGCGTGAGGCACTTCGGGCCGGACTCCGGGCAAAGCAGGAAGCCAAGCGGCACCCGAAGCGTTGGGAGCCACCCCGGCAGGCGGAGCCCTCGGCATGACGAATTGGCCCTACGGCACCGCACGTTGGTGGCGTCTGCGCAAGCTCAAGCTCGCGCGCGAGCCTGAGTGCCGGTACCGGGGAGGGGGATGTCAATATCTGCAACTTTTGCCTCTAATACCGGTTCATATCCTGCACTTTCTAAAAAGCGTTAGAATTCAGAGGGCTTGGCCTCGACGAACCCATATTGCTTTTTGATCGCATTGGCTGTGGCCCTCCCGGCAACCGGCTGGCAGCTCCATGGTCAGCATGCGCTAATTGCTTGCTGGCTATGGTCAAATCTTGCGGCATCAGCGAAATTGGCGTCGTATTCTCAGGTAGCCGAAAAACAATATGGAGGGGGGATGTCAGGAGAGAACCACATTGCAACCTACCGCCAGATCTTGATCTGGCCGCTGACGGTAGACCATCCGGACTTGGCACCATCTGCCGGTGCAGGCTGCGTGCAGCCGATCGCTGACCTTGTCGAGCGCGAGGCCAAACGGATTGTGGGGCTTGATGGCCCCTGGCGCCGTGTCACGGACAAAGCGCGATATCTCTCGACATCCACGGTCACGATCTCCGAAACCGAAAAGGCCCACGTCTATGCGGAGCACGTGTACTTCCACCGGTTCATCCAAAAATTCCTGTTCGAGAATGAGGACGATATCACCCTGTTTTTCCGGGACGATATCGAAAGCGTTCGGGTTGATCTGACATTCGAGAATCACGAACAACGGCGGGAGTATCGCAGCCACAAGCTAAAGGTCGATCGCCTGCTGCTCTATCTGTTTTCCGCCGGAACCGCCGCGTTGGCGCTGGAGGTGTCGAACGAATCCACTCCGATCCCGCTCCCCGATGCGCAACGCCTCGCCAATCGGTTGCGCCGCGCTTACCCCGCCTATTTTGACAAGTCCGGCACGCCGGGTGAATATCCGCACAGCGTCAGTTGGTACAGCAAAGACGATCATCCGGTGGCGCTGGAGCCAGACGAGTGGTCGAAGATTGTCAAAAGCTTCGGCAACCGCGAACAACGGCATATGCCGCTGGCCAGCCATTGGCGTCACTTGCTGCCGTTTCGGATCAAGCGCCATGGCGCGGAAAGTGACAGCAGCCAGGGAGAAGCTTGGCATCACATCGTCGACGATCGCATGCCGGGCATGCTGTTCCTGACCCTTCCCGACCCGACTACCGTAAGCGATGGCGACTGGATGCGCCTGTGCTTTTGTGACGAGCCCGGCGACCCCAAAGGCTACCCCTATGCGGAAGGCTTTTTGCGCAAGACGTGGGACGACCACGTCTACGACCGTTATTGGGGCAACGGTATGAGCACGCGCTATTTGTGTTCCGGCTATCATTTCGCGGTAGTCTGCCAGGAGGGGCACTGGTTCACGCCGATCCTGGAGCAGCATTTCCGCCGCCACTATTTTCAGTTCGGCCTGATCCTGCACTTTCAGCATGCGACGCTGCTCGCCCAATCCGGCAACATTTCTCAGGCGGTGGCGATCTGCAAAGGGAAGGGCAAGCGGTTTTTGGCGGCTATCGAAGCGATCCAGCGTGACCTGCTATTGTTCACGCATCGCTTCTGGTTCACGGGCGTTTCCAACCAGATTCAAGCGCGGGAGTTGTACGATTGGTGGCGGAACAGGCTTGGGCTGGCCGAAATCTACGAGGAGGTGACGGCCGAGGCAGCCAGCGCCTATGCGTTCTTGAACAGTCAGCGTCAAGGCAAGTTGGCCGACGCACAACAGCGGCAGACAGAGGCCGCGTCAAGGCTCAACCTGTTCGTCGGCATTATCGCCCCCTTGGCCCTAGCAGTCGGAATCCTCAGCATGAATGTCGTGACCGATACCGACAAGACTTGGCGGTTGCGAGAGGATTTGGCGCTCGCCTCTCTGGTATTCGCGGTCGCGTTTGCTATCTCCAACCGCGCTGTCGCATTGACCGCCTCCCCTGCGGAGAAATCGACAAAATTTGAACGGCATATAGGCTGGGTTTGCGGAGCGCTTGCAGCGGCGGGATTTGTGGCGGCCGGCGTCTTGCATTTCTGGGAACGCATTGTGACATGGTCCTCCTGATGAGCGATCCCGAACATCTCACCTTTTTCTTGGGCGGCCATGACCTCGAAATGCTGGTGATCGCGCGCATGGTGCGGCGGGCGCTTGGACCCGCGCGTGTGGTGGATAATCGGCTGGGCTGGGGGGCTGAGGCAGCGGCTTACGCGGCGGAAATCGCGGCAGCACGGGCCGCGGGGCAAACGCCAGTGCTGATCGAACTCGCGACGACCGAGGCCGAGCGCACCGCCTGGCCGGACGCGATCCTGGTCGACCACCACGGGGTCCGGGCCGGGGAGCCGACTTCTCTGGAACAAGTGCATCGTCTGCTCGGGACGGCTGCGCCTCGCTGGTCGCGCTGGCATGCGCTGGTGGCGGCGAACGACCGCGGGCATGTGCGGGCGATGCGTGCTGCGGGCGCTAGCCTCGCACAGATGCGCCGCGTGCGCGCCGCCGACCGATGTGCGCAGGGCATCACACCGGCGGAGGAGGCGGCAGGTGTAGCGGCGCTGGCAGGGGCGGAATGTGTCTGTGAGGGTCGGGTGCTACTGGTGCACCTGCCGCACGGGCGGACGGCGACGGTGGCCGACCGGCTGGCCTTGGAAGATGACGCGTCCACTCCCCCGGTGCTTTTGGTTATTTCTCCGGGCGAGATCAATGTGTTCGGGCCAGGCCGCGAGATAAAGGCGCTGGCTACAGCCTTCCCGGACGGCTGGTGGGGCGGCGACCTGCCGGAAGCCGGGTTCTGGGGGGCGCGTGCCAGTGTGGCGGGGGAGGAGGCGGTGTTGAACGTGTTAGCCGTGAGATGAATGTTGAAATATTTGAGGACTACTCCGGAGTTGATGCCAGCCAGTTACGCCGCTGTCATTTGTTCGTGTGAGGGTTGAATCACAATCGCATCCAATCCCAACGGCGGCTTCTTTTCATCCCATTGCGCGCCCAACCGCGATGGGTGGTTGGAAAATTTGGCGCCGGTCAGAGTTGCTCCGCTGAGGTCTGCGCCGGTTAGTATCGCACCCGTCAGGTCGGCGCCCGTCAGGTCGGCGTCGCGAAGGATCGTGCTTGTTAGGTCGGCTCCCCGTAGCGACGCGTCGGAAAAATCTGAGAACCTGAGGTTTGCATGGATAAAGCTCGTGCCTTTCAAAATTGCCTCCTGAAAACTTGCACGTCGAAGCGAGCACCCGTTAAAATCGATTTCGCCTAGGATAGTCTTTCGGAAGCTATTATCGTCTAACCACGAATCATGAAGAAATACAGCTTCGCTGAGATCTGCGTTGTCGAACTCGGTATGGAAAATAACTGCGCCCTTGAAAATCGCCCCGCGTAATTCCGCTCCCGAAAATCTTGCCTTCGTAAGGATTGCGTCGGAGAAGTCTGCTTCATCGCATTTTGCGCCGCCGAGCTGTGCATCGCTTAAATCCGCCCCTGAAAAGTCTGCTTTTTCGAGAATCGCATTCTGCATAGATGTGCTTCGTAATTCCGAGTTGGAGAAGTTCACAAATATCAAGCTGTATCCTCTAAAAATTCCCCCGGATAGTTGGCAATTCCGAATATTAACATTGGTTGTGTCCGAAATTTTATGTTTGATGATCAAATCACTCAGTCTGCTTATCTCAAACATCGCAGCATGGATATCCGGTAAAATCTTAAGTTCGGGATCGCCTCTCGTTTCTTCAGAAGCGCCGAGCACCATAGATTTTCGGCGGTATTCGTCGCGGACCTTGGCCGAAATTCTTGGTTTAGGGGCGGCCTCCCGGACATACGAAGTTAGAACCTCCAAAATTTCGCCTAGATATCTGGTATCTGACACCGCCTGTCGCCCAAGGCTTACTATGGCAGCGGTGCGAATCGTGCTCGAGTTTCGGTTTCCGAGTTGGTCTATCGCTCTCACATAGGTCTCATTTTGGAGTCGTTCGCGGTCGGTTTCATATTGCTGCGTGAGGACGTTTGTGCGCCGCCAATTGAGAAGTAGCGCATAAACGCCAATGCCCCCGGCAAATAATCCGGCGATAATTAAACCAAAATTCCTATTGATTTCTGAGACTTTTTGCAAATCTTCAATGCGATAAAATTTCAAAAATTCCACTATTGAATAAATAACAACTATTACAATTACAAAAAATGTGAAAAACACCCAATAATAAAAGCTTTTGACCTTAATAAAGAATGATATGGCTCGCCTCCAATCGCGACGCGTGTTGGCCGATATCGACTCCCTCCACTGACGGCGAAGTAACTTCCAATATTGCGTTCGGGATTTGCGGCGCTTAAGCATGCTCTGCCTTCTGATGACCCATCCGATCCGGTTTAACCCTTGACCGCCTTCGCCTCCGGCATGATCAGCAGTCCGGTCGGAGCGTCCTCGCTGCTGGCGGCTTTGCGCAGTTCCTGGAAGCGGGTTGCCTGGCCGCCGTCGCCCTGCAGTTGGTAAGGCAGGTAGTGCGTAGCGGGTGCGTCCCACCCCACCGGCAGCGAAGTCTTCAAGAAGCCTTGAACTGGCGGTGACGCCCGCCACTCGTTGGCCTTGTTGAAATTCGCGAGCCCGGCGATCTCCGTTTCAAACGCATCGAGGTGGTCAGCCAGCCCCTCTCGACCCTGCCGCGCCGTCCACTCGATGAGTTGCGCGTCCACTTCCTTGTCGTTCGGACGGACCGCTACCGTCATCGACCGGACATAGACCTGCCCTGCGCCGAACGGCTTTGCCCGGCCGAGCATATGCCGGTAGCGCTCCGCGTCGCCGCCGAAGGTCAGCACCCAAAGCACCGCGCCCAGTTCGGCTTCCGACACATTGTGCAGGCGGATTTGCCCGCGGAATGCAGCGCTCTCGGACTGGGGTTTGAGGAAGCGCAGCTGGCTTTCGACCTTCGACGTGTCGGTGTTCCGGCTGACTTGCGTCAATGCTGTCAATTGCGCCGCCAACTGGTCACGCATCGCCTCGGCGGCCTTGCCGGCTTCCACGCCATCCGCCCGGCGGGGCAGATAGCGTTTGCGGCCGGCGAGTTGCGGATACTCGTGCCCGCCGGATGCCGGTTTCGGATGGGCGGAGTAGTCCTTTTCCGGGCCGACCAGGTAGAACGGAGCGAAGGATGGTTTCGGCGGCCCCATCACCGTCGCTATCGGCCCCGTTTCCGGCCAAAGCGTAAAGCCGCCGCCCTGCTTCGGCGCGCGGGCGAAACCGACGGCGATGCGGCCGCGGCGGGCGAAGTTGTTCGGCGGCACGTCGGCGACCTTGTCCTCGTGCACATAGCCGAACAGCGCCTCGACGAAATCTGGCTGGATCGCGCCGCCGTGCCGCTTTGTCTCCGCCGGATCGTGCAGGCGCGAGTCCCGTTTCAGGATATCGCCAATCGAATAGCGGTGCGGCAGCCGGTAGAGCCGGGTCAGGCCGAACGAGAAGTCCGTGGCCTCCGGTTTGGCCGGATCGCCGACATAGAACACCGGCACCCGGCCGCCCGCCTCCACCGTCGGTTCGAACTCCTTCCACGCGCCGTCCGGCATGCGCTTGTTCTGCGATGGCTTGCAGTTGGCGGTCTCGAACACGTCCCATGCGTCGCCGGTAATGGTCACGGCGGCGTCTGACCTATCGAAGAACACGTACTCGAAGGACTTCTGCGTGTTGCCGCCCTTGCCCGGCACCGCGCCGGAGACGACGACACAGCCTGGCTTGCCGCCCTGCTGCCGCTGCACCACGTGATGACCGCGGTGCGAATGATCGCCGGACTCCACAAAAGTCCAGGGTGTCCTGAAAGCATCCTTGCCTCGCCAGGTCAGGCCGAGCTTGCGGTATTTCCCATGCCTGTCCTGCCTGGTCCAGTGGCCAAATTCCCGTCGGTCGCCGGTGTCCAACAGCGAGGCGATGCGGATGTACTGCCAATCGCAGGGCTTAATCTGATAGCCGCCGTCCTTCGTCTTCGAGAGCCATCCGGCCTTCTGGCCGTCAGCATCTAGCAGCCGCTGCATGAAGGCGCGGTAGTGCGGGTGGTCGAAGTCGCGCATGCCGAAGCGGGCGTGACGGTTGGTTTGCCAGAGCCGGCCGAACGCCACGGTCTCCAGGGCGGAGCGCAGCATGCCGCGCAGGCTGGCGCCGGGAATGGCCCAATCGTCACCCAGTGAAAACGGCACGGCAGGCGCGTTCACGTCCGCGCTTTCCGCCTCGCCGATCAGCAGGGGCGTTTCCACCGCCCATTCGATATCGAGCGTCGCTGACAGGTGGCCTGGAACCGGCCTGTGCAGCGGTGTGAGGTCATCATCCGGATTGGGCAACGCTACTCGCCCACCCAACGGCACGAAGCGGAACGGCGCCCGGACGAATGGCTCGTGCTTCGCCTTCTGCCAGGCGATGCGATCCCGGCGCGCCGGCGCTGCCGCGCGTCTGCCGCCCGGACGTTGGCCCTGACTTGGCGGTCGATTGGCTTGCCCGCCGAAGTGGCCAGTGCGAGCCTTTACCTCTTCCAAAACCTTATCCTCATCGCCGGAGAAATCGGGGTCGATCTCGTAGATCCGGTCGAGCAGCATGTTATCCCGGTCCGGCTGCGGCGTGTTGTTGAGATTGACGTGGTAGTATTCGGCGAGTTGCTCGATCACGCCAAGCCCTCCGTCTTGGCTGTCACGGTGAACCAGCCATAGCCCTTGTTGGTGCCATGGCCGAGCATGAGGCCCTCGTCTTTCAGGTTCCGGATCAACGCCCGAAACAGCTCGCAGTCCTCCCGTTGCAGGGCCTGCTTCTCCAGGCCTTTGTGCCGGTAGGGCCGGTCGGTGAGGCTCAAGCAGACCTCGAATTCCGGGCCGAGCCAGGCTCGGGTGGTAAACAGTGCGTTGTCAATCGGCGCGCCGCTGAACCGGTCGAGCCGGACAGAGGTGATGTCCTTGGTGGGCACATCCGCAGTCTGCGCCTTGCCGACGAAGCGAACCTTGTCGATGCGGACCAGCCCGCTCCAGCCGGCAATGCCGAACAGGCGCTCGACGGTGGAGAGGTCCGCCGGGTCTTCGTCCGGTTTCAGCTTCCGGTCGCGGCAGTCCTTGACCTCGGGATCGGACAATGCCATCAGCCAGAGCGCCCGCGTCCGCAGCACACCGACAAGGGATGAGCCCGGCAGGCGAGGCGCATTGCCATCCGGCTCGAGCAACGGATGCAGGTGTGGCTCCTTGCGTTGGTCCTCCGCCTTGGTCGGCTTGCGGAGTCTTGAGGAGTCCGAAACCAAATAAGGCCCGTTACAGACGAGGCGCAGCACGTGCAAAGCATGCAATGACGTATCGACAAGCGGCTTGGGAGTCGCGGTTTCCAGTATGCGTTTAATATCGGCGCCGTCGGTCATGCTCTTGGGTACGGTGACGACTTTGACGGTGGACGCTTCCAGACGCACCCGGCCCTGGCCGGTCCGCGTCCCGCGTCCCAAAGCAATGCCGTCCTTGCTTGCCATTTGCCCGAGTAGGGATGCCAAGACTTCAGCCAAGGCTACTACGTCTGCACCGACACGATTGTGCAGGGTCAGCGAGAAGGCAAACCGGGTGCCGGGCAACACCAGCATCTGGTGGAACAGCTTATGGTGCGCAGCTACTCCGGCTTTTGGGTCGATGGCGGTACGGGCATCGATGAACAGGCCGCGCTCGACGAACGTCTCGGCATCGCCGCAGAATGACTTGTTACCATAGGGTGCATGTTCGGCATTGGCGGGGGCAGAGTGAAACCGAGCGTTCCAGACGATCGCCAACCCTGCCTTCGCACCCGGTCCGTCGTTAATCTCATCAGGGCCGAATAGCAACTCTCGGTTTGTTTTTTGGCTGACCAGTTGGCGCAGCACGCCTTTGATTGAAGCGCCGGGCAGATAGGGCCTGCCGGCGCCGTCCAACGCTGTGAGCGCTACCTCCGGCTTTTCGTTATCGCCATCGAAGCGCTTGAACTTCCGGACATCACCAGTACCGATATGCAGCGGCGTCAGAACCTTGAGGTCGGCCGTGAGCGTGTAGTGCGGGCCGATCATGCTGCGTCGTCTCCACTGCTGGAGGCACCCGCGACGTAAACCGCGCCATAGCCATTTTGAGGGAGGAAGGGATTATGCTGCCAACGGTCGGGCGTCTCGAACGCCAAGGTAGTGGGATCGTGCCAACAGGCTGCAGGCAGCCCGGTATCCAGCCACCGCTCCAAGAGGGCGACCGCCGCATCCCGCTTGTCGGCACTCGTCGGTTCGAGGGTGAACCAGGACCCTGCGTTCATCAGTACGAATGGCTCGACGATGTCTGTCCCATAGGCAGCGAAGCGGGTTTGGGAGAAGCCACCCCGCAGAAACTGTTCGGCACAATAGTCTGGCTCGTCGTCTGCTGGATGCGTTGCCATCCGCAGTGCGCCGCCACTCGCCTCGTGCCAATAGGCATGCAGCGCCATTTCAAGGCTGGCTTGGTCGTACAAGTGGCAGGCGCGCAGCATCAGCGCGGGGGTCAGCAACTCAAGCTTCCAAGGCTCGCCCGGTAGCGGGTCAGGCGGCGCTGCGGGCTCCAATTGTGCGCCGTCGATCATCGCCGCTCCGGTCTTGCCGATGCTGACCAGTCCGGCCTCCAGCGTGCCGAGCAGGATGCGCAGCGGATCGAGAGCAGCGGCATCGCCGCCGCCGGGCCAGCGGATACGCGACCGACATACGACCGGTTGGCCATCGATGTCCGGCTTGACCATGGACTGACAGAAGAGGTTGCCCGTTGCCGCCGCACCAGTCTCGCCGTCGATAGCGACGCGCATGCGCACGGTCTGTTGCAGATCCTTCACGCGTTCGGTGGATGCGAAGCCGATCTCCAGCTTCGATAATACGTCGGCCAACGCGCCTTTGTCTGGTTTGTCGCCGGCGTGGATCAGTTGGCGGGCCAACGCCCCCTTCAGCACGGTACCGGGGATCGCGGTTGCCGAGCGCATGAAGTTCGCCTCAGGATAGTCAGTATCGACCAGCATCGGCCGGTCGATACTGAACACCAGATCGAACGCCGCCGCATCGCCCGCGCCTTGCACACGGTTTGAGGGTTTAGCCTTGGCAGCGCGCCAGAACACCGGTTCGCCAGGGCTTTTCCCGACCAAACGGCCATAACCAGCGGTCTTAAATTTGCCGATGGCCACGATGTAGTCGAGGGCCTCCTTGAGGATGGCGGCATCGGCCTTTGCCTTGGCGTCGTTCTCGGCGAACAGCCGGATTTGGCCTTTAAATGTTACCTGTTCCCCGACCGCCGCCGGCAGTTCGATGGTGAACAGGTGGCCGTCCTTGCCCGCGCCTGTCTCCGGATCGATGGCGACGCGGGTGATGTCGGCGCGCTCGGGCGCATCGGCGCACAGGTCCGCAAAGGTCAGGCGGCCGACGACGTCCTCATCTTGGTGCATCATGCCGCCTTTGCCGAACAGCCGTTCGGCATCGTCTTTGTAATCGACCTCCAACGCATGGCGCAACACGCCACGAACCTGCGGGGCCGGCATCAGCAGCGGCGCTTCCGGCCCGTCGCCGTCACGCAAGGGAGCTGCGTCGATGCCGTAGGCGCTGGCGCCTAGGCCCGAGAGCAGGAACGGGCTTTCCAGGGTCAGTGCGATGTCCAGATGGTAGTAGCCGGCCATCGTCTCACGCCCCCGCCGGCGCGGTCGCCGTCTTGGATTCAGGGAGTTCTGGCGTGTCAAAGGGCCAAGCGTAGTCCCAGTATTCCGCCAACAGTTTCAGTCGGAAGATCAGGCAGGCATCGGCAGGGCCGGGCAACTTTGCAATCAACTCGTTGGCACACAGGCGATAGTCCGGAGACTTCAGTCTCTCCTCCATCGCTGCCTGAATCGCGTCCCGGCTTTCCCTGTTCCGCGCCATGCGCAGCCAGCGGTAGAGTTGACTGCGCGGCAACACATCGGGATGGCGCAACACATTCAGGTTCGCCCGGAGTTCGGCCAGATCGCCGCCGCGAATATGGAAGTCCTTCTGAGAGAACCCGACGGTTTGATCCTCGCGAAACAAGCGCGCACGTTCGGCTACGATAGAGGCGTTGGCGTTCCCACGGTCGGGCACGTCGAGGCTCTCCAGAATGTGGAATTGCACCATGTTCTCGAAGACCGTGTTCTTCTTGCGCTTGTTCTTGTCCGAGTCCCAATCCTTCAGGCTTTCGTTCAGCCCTAGCGCCAGGTCCTTGGCGCGGCGGATCGGCATGCCCTTGTCGGCGATCACCACGCCGGCGCGCATGGAGAAGTGGCGAGGCTTGCCCTCCTCCTTGCCCGGCCAATAGGCCATCGTCTTATGAAGATCCTTCTCCCGCGCCGCGACGACATCGAACACCGTCTGCACCACCTCGAACGCCAACCAGGACGGGCAGGCGATCACCATGTCCTCTCCGCCGATCATCAGGGTTTCCAGGCGGAGGAGATTGCGGAGTTCCATCTTGCCCGTGTCCTTGCCTTTGTCTGGCCCGACCTTTTCGAGCTTCGGCACATGCACGCAGTCGAATAGGGAGTAAGCGGTGTGCGGATGCTGGGCGGTATCGTTCGGGTCGGACTTGTACTGAGGGCCGCGTGCGCCCTCGATAAAGCGGCGCAGCAGGGTGGCGTAGATTTCGGCAAAGGTCTTCTCCGCAGCCGCGGTGAAACACTTTGTGCGGCCCCGCGTGGCAAAGCATTTGATCAGGTCGCCCCAGCCGTTGCCGTCGAAATAGACGATGGCGATCTTGTTGCGCGGCGACGGGCGCAGGGATTGAGGCGGCTGCGCGACCATATCCTGGAAGCTTTGCACCAGATCGAAACTGGCCGAGCCTTCGCCGAGAAAGCCCTGGTCGTTCAGTTCTGCCCAACGGTCCGCCAACTGGCGAGTATAGAGGTCGCGCCGCGCGGTGCGGCCGAAATTGCGCAGGTCGGAGACTCGCTGCGAGACGCGGGCCTGTTCGGTGGTGTCGCTTATGGGAACACGGATGGCCTCGCCGCCCGACGGGTCGGGGATTTGGCCCGGCCGCGCCAGTATCCACGCACCCCTGTCGCGGTCCGCGCTGCCGACGACGCGCATCGGGTCGATGGGGCAGCGGGCGGAGGGGCGGCGCCTTTCGGGCGCAAGCGCCTTCAGGTCCGGGTCCGTGTTCAAATCGACCGGTTCAAGCCAAGTCACGGAGGGTTCGCGGCCGGCGCGGCGGTCCAGCTTTCCCGGGCTGCCTGGCTCTCCGGCCAGCCGAGAGCGTGCGCCCGCTTCGTCGCCGCCAACGATCTCCTCGAAATCCAGACTGAAGGTCAGGTGTTCGGTCGGCGGCACCTGAGACCGGTCTACACTCGCCTCGTAGGAGCGTTTCCGATAGTACGGCTCCGGTGCCCTAAAGCCGTCGCTGTCGCGCAGCCGCTGGCGGGCGGCGGCGCAGAGCTTCGCCACATCCTCCCGGCTGGCGTTCGGCAGCTTCAGTTCGGCCTCCGAACTGCCGGCGAACAGGTGCTCGCAGCCGAGCGGGCCGGAGAGCGCCTCGATCGCCCCAGCCCCATCGGCCAGCGTCATGTCGATTTGCCCGGCAATGCACCATTGCTCGATCAGGCAGGCAATGTAGTGCGCGCCGGCGTCAGCGGCCATGGACGCACCGCGGATCGTACTAAGATCCTGTGTGTTGAACACATTCTGGTTGAAATTGCTTAGCTCCAGCCGCACCAGCCATTCTGCCACGCTATCCCTCCCCGAATGGCTCATACCACAGGGATGGGAGGTGTCCACCGCCTGCAGTCGCCATCTATGTGGCAAAACCATGGCCGGACATCATGGCGCCGTCAAGCACAAACGTTCGGAGAACCATCGAGCGTTAATCCGCTTCCAATCGCGGAACCCTCTTCGGCACGAACGTGGCAATCGAGCCAGCGTCGAAAGATGGGTCTTAATCCGCTTCCAATCGCGGAACCCTCTTCGGCGCCGTCAACTTCGACGCTTGGAATTCCTTGGCGTCTTAATCCGCTTCCAATCGCGGAACCCTCTTCGGCCCAGGTCGTCGAATGCCTGCCCAACCACATCGAGTCTTAATCCGCTTCCAATCGCGGAACCCTCTTCGGCCCATGCAGGGTGTCACCGCTTCACTCTCTCAGAGTCTTAATCCGCTTCCAATCGCGGAACCCTCTTCGGCACACGCCTGAATGGCATGAGGCGCGCAAAGGCCTGGTCTTAATCCGCTTCCAATCGCGGAACCCTCTTCGGCGGACGGCGTGCACGCCGGTCTGTATGCCCAAGCGGCGCAGGCGTCTTAATCCGCTTCCAATCGCGGAACCCTCTTCGGCGGAGCCAAGCGCGGAGCGTAGCTCGGTATGCCGGTCTTAATCCGCTTCCAATCGCGGAACCCTCTTCGGCCGACAGCGCCGCCGCCGCGCGAGAATTCAAAAACGAGCAGTCTTAATCCGCTTCCAATCGCGGAACCCTCTTCGGCTGGAGCGTCTGGAGCGCGAGCGCCGTAAGGCGCCGGGTCTTAATCCGCTTCCAATCGCGGAACCCTCTTCGGCAGAGAACATCGCGCACACCGGTGCCGACGACGGCCGTTTTAATCCGCTTCCAATCGCGGAACCCTCTTCGGCTCATCAACGACCGGCTGGGTTATGCGGCGGTGTTCGGTCTTAATCCGCTTCCAATCGCGGAACCCTCTTCGGCTGGATACAGTGCAAAGGCATGAATCCGCTGTCAAGCTTGAAGTGCTTCCACATATCGGCCACTATCGAGTCAATCCCATGTGGTAGCCGGCTGAAAGGTGCCGGTAAAATCGCATGATTTGCGAAGTATATCAGCATGATATTCAATTTCCACACCCTTTTCGAACTTTGCGGGCACCGCAAGCCGGCGCGCCGACATGATTTGCGCGCATGAATGCGGCCGCCGTCAACCTGTTCGAACAATGCACCCGGCTGGATGCGCTGGACCGGGCGTGGGCGAGGGTGCGGGCGAATGGTGGTTGTGCCGGCGGCGATGGCGTGCCGATCCCGAAATTCCAGGCGCAGTCGGCGCGACGGCTGATCCTGCTGTCGCGTGCGATCCGCACCGGCCGCTACCGGCCCGCGCCCATCCGCCTGATCGGCATTCCGAAGCCGAACGGCGACCTGCGCCAACTCGCGATCCCCTCCATCGTCGACCGGGTGGCGCAGACCGCGGTAGCCGATGTGCTGACGCCGATCCTGGATCTGCAGTTCGCGGACGAAAGCTTTGCCTACCGGCCCGGCCGCTCCGTCCAGCAGGCGGTACGTCGGGTTTCCGACCTGCGGGCCACGGGGTTCGACTGGGTGGTGGACGGCGATATCGAGCGCTATTTCGACAACGTCCCACACCCGCCGCTGATCGACAAGCTGGAGGCGGCGCTGGAAGGTCACGACGGTGTCGCGGACCTGCTGGACCTGATCTCCCGCTGGCTGGCCGCCGCGGCGGAGGCGCTGGATACACCGGATTGCGGCCTGCCACAGGGCTCGCCGCTGTCGCCGCTGCTGGCCAATCTCTATCTCGACGCCATTGACGACGCCTTCGCGGCCGACCGCCGGGTGCGGCTGGTGCGCTTTGCCGACGATTTCGTCATCCTGACCCGCCGGCCGGACGATGCCGCCAAGGCATTGGAGGACATGCGGCAGCGGCTGGCGCAGCACGGGCTGGTTCTGCACCCGGAGAAGACCCGGATCGTCGATTTCGACCGCGGCTTCCGCTTTCTCGGCCATTTGTTCGTGCGCTCCATGGTGCTGCAACAGCCGAGGGAGCAGGCGGCGGATGCCGCCGCCGACCCCATCGCCGAACTGTTGCGCTGGACCGCGTCGCAGGATGCAGCAGCGCAAGCGGGCGAGGAGGAGCGGGAGCGGCTGGAGTTGGCCCAGCTGCTGGTGGACGGGCGCATCCGCAACCAGCGGGCGCTGCTGCACCGCCTGAACCGCCAGCGCAAACGGGCGGAGGTGACGGATGCGCTCCGCCAGATGCAATGGACCCGGCGCAAGGTGCCCGGGGCCGCAGACGTGCCGGCCTGCCTGGGCCACGAGGGAGAAGCCGGGGCGCTCTATTGGCCGGCGCTCGGCCGGATGCTGGAGGGCGCCTGGGCGCTGCCGGAGGGCGGGCGCTTCGTTCGTTCCCGTCGGCCGCCCATGGATGGCGTGAACCTGGTACTGAACTATCTGGCCGGGCTGCTGACCCGCGATCTGGGCGTGCTGGTGCTGCGGCGCGGCCTGCACCCCGGCTTCGGTGCGCTGCACACGGCCAGGGATTACGGCGAGGCTTGCGTGTATGATCTGATCGAAGCGTTCCGGGCGCCATTGGCGGAAGGGCTGGCGGTCTATCTTTGCAACAGCCGCCAGTTGCGGCCGGACATGTTCGCGGCGGTGGAAGGTGGAGGCAACGGCGTGCGCGTCTCGCCGGAAGGCCGCACCGCCATCGTGCGCGGCTATCAGCGCTGGGTGGCTCGGCCGGTGAAAAGCCCGGAAAGCGGCAAGCGCGTTACCTGGCGCCGGCTGATGGAGGAGCAGGTCAACGCCTACGCCCGTCATGTGCGCCAGCGCGATGGGGAGGAGACCGCAGCCTTCCGTCCCTACCGCATGGACTACTGACCGAGCGGCGGGAGACAGGGATGGCGCGGGCGAAAATAACCATGGTGTTCAGCTATGACATCAGCGACTCGCGCCGCCGGCGGCGGGTGGCGAAGCTGCTGGAAGACCGCATGGCCCGGGTGCAGCAAAGCGTGTTCGAGGCGCACATGAGCGGGCGCGAGGCGGACAGGCTGGCCGCCGCCGCGTCTAAGGAACTGGGGCCGGGCGACTCCCTGCGCGTCTACGCGATCAGCGCCGACGGCCTGCGTCGCTCCCGCAGCTATGGCGGCACGCCCATCCTGTCGGATGAGCACTACTGGCTGCTGTAGCCTGAGGGCCACGGCACTGGCGGGCGTTTCAATCCGCTTCCAATCGCGGAACCCCTCCCGGCATCATGACGATCACCCGCCAGCAGGGCGAGGGCTTGTTTCAATCCGCTTCCAATCGCGGAACCCCTCCCGGCCGAGGCGCTGGCTGCGAGCCTGGCAGACCTGAGTTTCAATCCGCTTCCAATCGCGGAACCCCTCCCGGCAGACCGATGACCGACGTATGGATCACCGACGAAAGTTTCAATCCGCTTCCAATCGCGAAACCCCTCCCGGCGCCACCTTTGGTGTTGTTCCCGGGTACGCCCATGAGTTTCAATCCGCTTCCAATCGCGGAACCCCTCCCGGCAAAGAACTCGCCTCGGAAGACGGCACCTTTACGTTTCAATCCGCTTCCAATCGCGGAACCCCTCCCGGCATGGTGGAGGCCGGTGGCAATCGCACCGCCTTCGTTTCAATCCGCTTCCAATCGCGGAACCCCTCCCGGCCCCTGTTTGGGGTCGCGTATAACGATGAAACTTCGTTTCAATCCGCTTCCAATCGCGGAACCCCTCCCGGCTGGATACGGTGCAAAGGCATGAACGGGCTGTCAAGCTTGAAGTGTTTCCACATATCGGCCATCCTGAACCCAATCTTATGTGGTAACGCGTTAAAAATACAAGACATGGTACGAATAATCCGATTGAAAATAAAGAAGTTAAGCAGTTTCCACACCGGATTTCCAGCCAACCGACAGTCGGGAGCGCACCTTGCCTTCGCCTTTGGAACAACGGGTGCGGAGCCCGTACCGGCAGTTGACGCTTTCCGAACTGGCAGGGCAATGGTTTCATGCGCTGGTTGCCGTGCGCGCGTCGGGGGCCGGCGTTCTCGCACACAATCCGCGCGCGCCCGGATGGGTGCGCGGCGCCTTGGGCGAGCAATTGAAACAGACCGCCTCCGCCGAAGCCATCGCCGGCCAGCCCTGCCCTTGGCAGCCGCCCTGCTCGCTGGACGTATTCTTCCGCAGCCAGGGCCATGTCACGCCCGGCCTGGAAATTGCCAAGCCCTATACCGTCGGCCTCGCCGCGGACGACGGCGACCTGATCGTCGAACTGCGCGTCTTCGGCTTCGCTACCGACTGGCTGGAGAGCGCAGCGGACGCCCTGGTCCGGGCGTTGCGCCAGGGCATCCGTGCGCCCGATGGCAGCCAGGGCCTGACCGTCGCCGACCGCCAAACCCAGGTGTTTGAGGGGCTGGAAATCCCGCCGGCCGCGCCCCGCCTGGCACTGGAATTCCAGACACCGCTGGCGCTGCGCCGGGACGAGCCGTCCGCGCCGCTGATGCCCAGCCTGATCGCCAGCCTCGGCAACCGCGTCTCCGCGCTCGCCCGTTGGCAGGACGCCGCGATTGCCGCCGACTGGCCAGCGATCAAGGCCACGGCTCAGGCGCTTGCCAGCCACGAACAGTTCGAACCCTATGCCGGGCACGACCGCTCCTCCGCCCGTCAGCAGGGGCGCCGCATCCCGGTGGAGGGCCAGCGCGGTACCCTCCGGCTCGCCGGCGACCTGGAGCCGCTGCTGCCGCTGCTCGCCATCGGCCAAACCTGCCACGCTGGCAGCCACGCCGCCCTCGGCCAGGGCCGCTACCGAATCGCGGTGGATTGACGGGGCGTTCATGACTGTGAAACAGTTTCTCAACCTTGAGTCGTTGGGCAACGACTTGCCGGGCAAGTAACGGATGAACCATCATGGATATTGAACGGTTGGGCGAAGCAATTGCCAACGCGGCTGCGGTGCGGCGCAAGCAAATCCTGCAACCAGTCGGTGGGCCCGGCGACAAGATTTTCCCGCCGACGTATCCGGGCGAGGGGCAGAACGAGCCGCCGCGTCACGTCTACGAACGGCGCCGCCTGAAGGGCGAGGATGTCTGGTGCGTGCTGATCGACAGCGTGCAATCCCAGGCGAACCGGTTGGAGGAGAGCCTGCTGGAGGCCATCGCCGACGGCCTGCCGATCCCGCATGTCGCCGTCGATTTCAGCGGCTCCGGCCTGGACGGGATCGACCGCATCACATCGCTGGAGGCACCCCACCGCGTCTACGACGCCATCCTGCGCGACAGCGAGTTGGATGGCGTTTCCTTCATGAAAAGCGAGGTTGGCCAACGGCTCGCCAAGGCTAAACCGGAAGATGCCTCGGCCATTCTGGAGGTCTCGCCGACCGCACTGCTGTTCGGGGCCTGGCATTCTACGGGGGAGGGCGGCGGCCTTGGCGCAAAATTCGCCCGCTGCCTGACCTCGGAGATCATTGGTGTCGGTGTTCCTGTCGATGAAGAGGTCAACCGACGGACCGGAGAAGTGACGATACGCACCGCGGGCCGTCGCACCGGCAGTCGGATCGATCCGCTCGGGGTTTTGCGGAAGGTCGAGGTGTTCAAGGGCGAGGACGGCTGGAGCACCCTCGAAAAGGACGCCGGCAGGAAGGCCAAGCGGGTCCGACCTTCGGAGATCAACCACGGCAACATTGCGCCTTCCGTGCAACCCCTGGGTGTCACCTGCGACCACGCCGAGCATATGGTTGTCCTGAGCTTCGCAGCCCTGCGCCGCCTGCGGTTCGGTTCGCCGGAGAAGGACGCTGCCGGCCGCTCGCTGCTGGCGGCGCTGGGTCTCTGTGCCGTGACGGAACAGGATTCCCGCGGCTATGCGCTTCGTTCCCGCTGCGACCTGGTCTGTGATGGTACGATGTCGCTGGAACTGGTGCACGCGGATGGGCGGACGGAAGCCGTCACGATCGACCGCGAGACCGCACGCGCCCTCTATCACGAGGCCTTTGGCCAAGCCCAGGCCGCGGGCTTCGAATTAAGCGCCGACCCGTTGCGCCTGACGCCGCAAAAAAAGCTGGTCGAGATCGTGCGCAAGAGCCAGGAGCTGGCGCTCAGCAGCAAGGGCGGCGAAGCCGAGGACGAGTGACCGCCATGCCATTGGTCTTGGAAGTGGAATTTCTCTCCGGCGTATCGTTCGCTGCCATCGCTCCCGACAACCAGGCGCCCGAATGGCCGCCGCAGCCGGACCGTATCTTCTCCGCCCTGGTCGCAACGTGGGCCGCGCGCGGGCAGAACGACGATGAAGCCGCGGCGCTGGTCTGGCTGGAAGGCGTGCCATCGCCCTGCCTTGCGGCCTCCGAGGCGGCGGCGCGCAGCAGCGCTCTCGTCTATGTGCCTCCGAACGATGCGCGGAGCGATAGGGGAAAGCATCCCCGGGGCGTTGTCCCTGCGTTCCGCGGCCGGCAACCCCGGCGCTTTCCCGCGGCACGACCGGACAATCCGACCATCCGGCTGCTCTGGGAGGATGCCGAGCCACCGCGCGAGGTGTTGGAGGCCCTGCAACGGCTGGCGAGCGACACCTCCTATGTCGGCCATTCCGCCAGCCTTACCCGCTGCCGGTTTTGGGCCGGCGACGACGCGGCCGTCGCGGAAACCTCGGCAATGCCGGAACGTAGTGTCTATCCCGGGCGGTTCGCGGAACTTTGTCAGACCTATGAGAGCAAGCGCCGTCCGCTACGTGGCAGCCGCTCGACCGCTGGAATCGCAGAATCTTCCAGCCGGACGAACATTTTCGGCGAGCGATGGCTGCTGCTGGACCATGTGACGGGCGAAATGCCGGACCTGCGCGCCTGTGCGCTCGTCGTCAAGACGTTACGCGAGGCGCTGCTGTCGGGATACCGCCGCGTCGGCCTTGAGCACGCTATCCCGGAAGTGGTGAGCGGCCACACGCAGGACCGCCGTCCGACGGCCAATCCGCATTTGGCGATCATCCCTCTGCCCTTTGTCGGCTTTCGCCATGCAGACGGGCATATCATGGGCTTTGCCCTGATACCGCCGCACGACAGCCAAATCCTGGACGACCAGGATCTCCGAAAGGTTCTGCGCCAGCTTGCACCGATCGACGACGAACGCGGGCGGCGCATCCTGCAACTCAGGCCGAATGGCCAAACTGCCGTTCAAACACCGTTTTCCATCGATCTGTCACCGACATTCGAGGCGCCGGCGGGCCGCCGCTCGCTCGATCCCTCGCTGTATCTCGGGCCCGCCAGAACCTTCGCCACGGTCACACCAATCGTGCTCGACCGCCACCTGAAGAAGAAGGGTGCCGCCCGCCAGCAGGAAATGGCGGACCAGATCGCCAGCGCCTGCCGCAACAGCGGCCTGCCCGAGCCGGAAGCCGTCGTGTGCGACAAGCATGCAGCGCTGGAGGGGGTACCGTCGGCGATGCCCTCCGGCAAGGCACCGCCCTGGACCGGCTGGCGCCTGCCGCAATCTCTCGCAAGCCGGCAACTGACCCATGCGGTAATCCGCTTTGCCGGGCCGGTCGATGGCCCCGTGCTTCTGGGAGCCGGCCGGTTTAGCGGGCTCGGCCTCTGCCGGCCCGTCGACCGGGATGGTAGCTGATGCTGACGGTGTCGGATTTCACGCCGTTCTTCGAGGGCGTTTACGGCCATACCCCGTTTCCCTGGCAGCAACGTCTGGCCGAACAGGTCGCGCGCGAAGGCCGGTGGCCCTCCGTGCTGGACCTGCCCACCGGCTCGGGTAAGACCGCCGCCCTAGACATTGCGGTGTTTCATCTGGCGCTGGAAGCGGACCTGAGGGAGGCGCGCCGGGCGCCGGTTCGCATCGCCCTGGTGATCGACCGGCGTCTGGTGGTGGACGATGCCTTTGCCCGCGCCCGGCGCCTGGCAACTGCCCTTGCCGATCCGCCAACCGCCGCGGTGGCGAGCGTGGCGGAGCGGCTTGCGAAGCTCTCCCAGGACGGTCCGCCATTGATGGTGCAACGCCTGCGCGGTGGCATCCCGCGGGAGGACGATTGGGCCCGCACGCCGGCCCAGCCGACTATCCTCTGCTCCACCGTCGATCAGGTCGGCTCGCGCCTGCTGTTCCGCGGCTATGGCGTTTCCGATGCGATGAAGCCGGTGCATGCCGGGCTGTTGGGTTCGGATTGCCTGATCCTGCTGGACGAGGCGCACCTGGCGGAGCCGTTCCGCCAGACTCTGGACTGGGTGGAACTGTATCGGGGCCGGAAATGGCGGGCGGCGCCATCCGCAGCCCCGGCCGGCGTTGCGCTTTTGACAGCAACGCCGGATGGCCCATCGACAGCGGCCTTCTCGCTGGGCGCGGACGATCATGACCATCTGGTCCTTTCACGGCGCTTGAGCGCGGCCAAGCCGGTGCGGCTGGTTGAGGTGAAGGAGCCCAACACACAGGCAGCCAAGAACGACGGGCAAGAAAGTGATCTGGATGATCGGGCGTCCGCCCTGGCGGCGGAGGTGGCGGCCGCGCTCGCCCGTCTCGAAGGGTCAAACCCGGCCATAGCAGTCGTGGTCAATCGGGTGGCGCGGGCACGCGCGGTTTTCCGCAAGGTCCAGGAAGCGCTTGGCGACGCGGCGGCCGACTATATCCTGCTGATCGGCCCGGCCCGGGCGGTCGAGCGTGAGGGTCTTGCCGGGCAACTGGCACCGATCAAGACAGGCGCTGCGCGGTCGCTGGACAGGCCTCTGATACTGGTGGCGACCCAGTCCCTTGAGGCCGGGGTCGATATCGACCTGGACGCCCTCGTCACCGAGGCGGCGCCCTTGGACAGCCTGCGCCAACGCTTTGGCCGGCTGAACCGGGCTGGCCGTGACGTCGATGCCCATGGCGCCATCGTGGCGATGAAAAGCGACCTGTCGGCCCGAGCCGACGATCCGGTCTACGGGCAAACGATCAAGCCTGTATGGGAGGCTCTCAATGAGGCGGCGCAAAAGGTGGGCCGCGACCGGATTGTCGATTTTGGGCTGAATGCGTTTCCGATTGCTCTGGAAGCCGGTCTGCTGTCGCCGAAAGCCGATGCGCCGTTGTTGCTGCCGGCCCATCTCGACCTGCTGACCCAGACGGCACCGGTGCCGGCCGCGGACCCGGAGGTTGGCCTGTTCCTGCACGGTCCCTCCCGCCAGCCGGACTCGGTCAGTGTGGTCTGGCGTGCTGACATCGATCCGGAGCGCGACCGCGGCGAAGACGCGCGCGTGCGCCGATTGCTGCTGCACGTGCCGCCGCGCGCCGCCGAGGCGATTGGGCTGCCGGTCTGGGCCGTGCGCCGCTGGCTGCAGCAGAGAGGGACCGGCCTGCCAGATTTGGCCGACGTGGCCGGCCGCACTCCGGACGATACGGACAGGCGCCGACGCCCGACCCAGGAAACGCAGGTATTCCGCTGGAGCGGCGACGATGACCGCTCCCGGTGGATTGATGCGGCCAGTGTGCGCCCGGGCGATACAATCATCGTGCCGGCCGCCTATGGCGGCGTCGATGCATTCGGCTGGGATCCGGAAAGGCGCGAACCCGCGACCGATGTCGCGAGCGCAGCGTCGATGCCGTTTGCAGCACGCAGATTCGCTGTGCGTGTCGGCCCGGGCCTCCTCGGAGACGAGCGATCCGAAACGGCCGTGGCGGAAGCACTTGCCCAGGCGGCCTCGCAGCGATGGCAGGACCTGCGCGCAGCCTTGCTGGCGCTGGGTTTGCCGGAAGCGATCCGTCAGGATCTCGACAGGTTAAATACCGCCCGACGCAGCGTCGCAGTCTTCGCGTCCTTGGACTTGTACGGCAGCGACGAAGCAGGCCGTCCCCGTGGCGTGATGTTCGTGGCGCCGTCCGGCTTGCGGTTGGCAGGTGGCGGTGTCGTCGCGCTTTCCAGCACCACGGAGGACGACGCGTCCGGATCGCTGGCCGGCTTCGGCCTCTCTCTAGCCGAACACAGCCATGACGTCGCGGAGAAGGCCGAGCGGTTCGCCCGCGGCGCCGGCCTAAGCGAAGACCGCGTCACGGATCTGGCGGCCGCCGGTTTCCTGCACGATCTCGGCAAGAGCGACCCGCGCTTCCAGGCCTGGCTGCATTTCGACGACCCGCTCGGTCCTGATCCCGAAGATCAGAGCCAAATGCTGGCGAAGTCCGGCCGGCCCTTGCCCCTGAACGCCAGATCGGCAGCAGGGCTGCCGGCGCGATGGCGGCACGAGGCGTGCTCGGTCCGGCTTGCCCGCGGGCACGAACGTTTGGCGGCAGCCCGCGACCCGGACCTGGTGCTCTGGCTGATCGGCACCCATCACGGCCACGGCCGCCCCTTCTTTCCGCATCGGGACCCGGAGGAGGAAAGTCCGGACATCGGCCCGCAGTCCCTGGCGTTCGACTGGCATGGCCAGGATTGGGCGGCACTGTTCCACACGCTGAAGGCGCGCTATGGCGCCTGGGAGCTTGCCCGCATGGAAGCGATCCTCCGCCTGGCCGACCACCGCGCCTCCGAACAGCGCGCGCTGGAGGCTCCGCCATGACCGGGTCGCACACGCATCGGCTGGACGGCCTGGAACCGGACAACCTGCTGGCTTTCCTGGCATTGTTGGGTTTGCTGCGGGCGTTGGAGGCAGTCGATCGCGAGGCCGAGGCCGGCGCCAAGCTGTCTCCCCGGACGAGATGGACGACCGGGCGGCCGCCAGTGCGCCCCGAACTCTGCCTCGCCCGCGCCGTCTCCAAAGAGACTGTCACCGATGCGACCAGCAACGGGATGGACTTGCTGCTGGGGAGCGTCGATTTCGGTGGCCGGCGCGATTTGAACCATTCTCGCGAGGAATGCCGCCGGTTGTTGGTAGAGGCTTCACAAACTGCGGACTCAGAGGAAACCGGCCGCATCGACATGCTGGCCGCTTTGATGAGCGACGGCACGATCAAGACCGACAAGAGCGATACTGTCGCTCCGACGCCGCTCTGCCTGCTGTTCGGACAAGGCCACCAGCATTTCCTCGAGCGATTGGCCCGCGTCCCGGCCGAACCGGCGCCGCCGCCCCGTGGACGCGGCAAGACGGCCGTCCAGATAAGCGCCGCCGATTGCCTGGGCGAAGCCCTTTTCCATCCATGGCACCGGAGCGATCCGACATCCTCCTTCCGCTGGGACCCGGAGGAAGCGGTCCGTTATGCCATGATGGCCGGCGATCCTACGGATACCGCCTACAAGCCGGGAACCCAGCACGGTGCCAACCGGCTTGCGGCGATGGGATTGGCGGAACTGACACTGGCGCCGGCGACACAGTCCGGCGCGGCCCGAGCCTGTGTGATCGGAGGCGAATGGGACGGCAGGGGGTTTTCGTTCGCCTGGCCGATCTGGCACGAGCCTGCCTCACTGGCTTCGATCCGCTCGCTGCTCTCACATCCGGATCTGCGCGAACCGGAGCGCCTGGCCCATTTGGGCGTCGAGAGTGCGATGCAGGCGCGCCGCATCTCCATCGGCAAATTCATGAACTTCTCCCGTGCCCGGCCAATCGCCTGACGAGCCCCTACCATGCCGCCCGACCCGCAATTCGAACTGCACCTGCCGGCTCCGCCCATCACCGCGGAAACGCCGCTGGTTCCGGCGCGGATGGTGAACGAGTATGCTTATTGCCCGCGCCTTGCCTATCTGATGTGGACCCAGGCCGAATGGGCGGACACCGGCGACACCGTCGAGGGGCGGCGCACCCACCGCCGCGTCGACAAACCAAGCGCGCCCCTGCCGGCACCCGACGCGATTGCCGCCGCACAGGTGGGGGAGGAGGAAGAGCGCATCGTCAGCCGGTCGATGACGCTCGCCTCGGAGCGGTTGGGTGTCATTGCCAAGTTGGATATTGCGGAGGCCGAAAACGGTCTCGTCACGCCGATTGACTACAAGCGCGGCAAGCGCCCGCATGTGGAACGCGGGGTTTATGAGCCGGAACGCATCCAGGTTTGCCTCCAGGGGCTGTTGCTGGAGGAGCACGGCTATCGGACGGAGGAAGGCGCGATCTACTACGCCGGCAGCCGGGAACGGGTCCGCATTCCCTTCGACGCGGACTTGCGCGAGGCGGCCCGGGCGGCTGTCAGCGGACTGCGTCTGATCGTGGCCCAGGGGCGGATGCCGCCGGCGCTGCGCGACAGCCCGAAATGCCCGCGCTGTGCCCTCGTCACCGTTTGCCTGCCGGACGAGGTTGCCGCGCTCGGTGGCTCGCACTTGGCCCCACGCAGCATCGCCGTGCCGAAGGACGACGCCCTGCCGCTGGTGGTGCAATCCCAGCGCGCGCGCATTTCGAAGGAAGCCGAAACCCTCAAGATCAGCGAAGACGAGGGCGAGGCGACGCGCGTGCGCTTGATCGACATCTCGGATGTGGCCCTGTTCGGCAACATTTCCATCACCACCCCGGCCCTGACAACGCTGCTGGAGCGGGAAATTCCGGTCACGTTTCACAGCCATGGCGGCTGGTTCCGAGGCATCGCGCACGGTATCGGCCATCGCAATGTCGAGGTGCGGACCGCCCAGTATCGCATGAGCTTCGATCCGGAAGCCTGCCTGCGCTTCGCCCGCGACCTCGTGGCAGCGAAGATCGCCAACCAACGCACGATCCTGCGCCGGAACTGGCGCGGCGAGGCGGACGAAAGGCAGGGCATTCTCAATCGCCTGGCCGCCGCACGCAAGAGCACCGGTGGGGCGGCGGAGATGACCGAATTGCTGGGGTTGGAGGGCGATGCGGCGGCCCAATACTTCCGGGCGTTTGCCACGCTGATCAAGACGCCCGCGGCGGAAGATGAACTTGCGCCATTCCGGTTCGAGGCCAGAAACCGCCGGCCTCCCGCCGATCCGGTCAATGCGCTGCTTTCCCTCGCCTACGCCATGCTGACCCGTCACTGGACGGTGGCGCTGGCCTCCGTCGGGTTCGATCCGTATCGAGGCTTCTTCCACGCGCCACGCTACGGGCGCCCATCGCTGGCGCTCGACCTGATGGAGCCTTTCCGGCCGATTGTCGCCGATAGCGTCGTGCTGTCCGCGATCAACACAGGTGAAGTGGCCCCCGGCGACTTCGTCGTAGGCGCGACGGGCACGGCATTGACCCAACCCGGTCGCCGTCGCTTCATCGCCGCGTTCGAGCGCCGGCTTTCCCAGGAGACGACTCACCCAATTTTTGGCTATCAGGTAAGCATGCGGCGGCTGCTTCTGGTTCAGGCGAGGTTGCTCTCTCGCTTCCTGCTGGGCGAGCTTCCGGCCTATCCGCATTACCTGCCGCGCTGAGGGCGAACGAGATGAGTGACGAGAGGCTCTATGTGGTCACCTACGATATCGCCGATCAGCGGCGCTGGCGCCGGGTGTTCAAGGCAATGCATGGTTACGGCGATTGGTTGCAGCTTTCGGTCTTTCAGTGCCGGCTGAACCGGCGAAACCGGGCCGAGATGGAGACGACACTTCGCGAGTTGGTCAAGACAGGCGATGACCACATATTGATCCTCGACGTCGGCCCCGCGGACAAGGTGCATCTGGCCGTCGAAAGCATCGGCAAGACCTTTGCCAAGGTGGAACGCGATGCCGTGGTCATTTGATGGCATTGCGGTCGAGGGTATGACTGTGCACCACGACCTTCGCGCCTGCCGCTTCGATTCGAGCGCCGCAATGGCGCGGTTACCGCCGGCCCCGCTCGAAGTGCTGGAAGCCATTGATCGGGTTGAGCAAACGCCCTGCTATCACTTCGCTCGTAAGCCCTTGGGGTACCAAGGCGCGGCAGCGAGGGACTACCGCTCGAATCCATTTGCGATTGACGATGAATATCAAACCGGTGAGAGTTAGGACTTTCCGGGGTGGAAACGCCCCGGCCTCATTGAAGCCATTTATGTCGACTCCCTTGGTTCACGGGAAAATTTCTTTCCGGGGTGGAAACGCCCCGGCCTCATTGAAGCCAAGCAAGGCTGGCCGGGAATGGCTCGCCGGAGTACCTTTCCGGGGTGGAAACGCCCCGGCCTCATTGAAGCGTATAGCGTACCAGATATTATCTGTACTGTACTGGCGCGCTTTCCGGGGTGGAAACGCCCCGGCCTCATTGAAGCTGCAAATCAGCAGTGGCGACGCCGAGAGCGGTCAGCCTTTCCGGGGTGGAAACGCCCCGGCCTCATTGAAGCCCAGAGACAGGAGGAATAATGTGCCGTCAGCGGCAGCTTTCCGGGGTGGAAACGCCCCGGCCTCATTGAAGCCCCAGAGACCGAACCGAGCGTCAGCGCCTTGCGGTCTTTCCGGGGTGGAAACGCCCCGGCCTCATTGAAGCTCATGGTGGCGAGCCTATCACGGATTGGTTGTGGCAAAACTTTCCGGGGTGGAAACGCCCCGGCCTCATTGAAGCGAGAGAGAAATGCCCGAAATCGCCGCCACAGAGACCTCTTTCCGGGGTGGAAACGCCCCGGCCTCATTGAAGCCGCATGTGTTCCTCCTATGTGATCCCGTAGACGATCACTTTCCGGGGTGGAAACGCCCCGGCCTCATTGAAGCGTCATATTTAGAAAACCTCCAAACTCTGCAATTAGCTTTCCGGGGTGGAAACGCCCCGGCCTCATTGAAGCATTGATGCCGCTCCTAATGGCCGTATGGTGCTTTTGCTTTCCGGGGTGGAAACGCCCCGGCCTCATTGAAGCGCGGTAAGGTCCTTCACGGCGGACAAGTCTAGCCCGCCGTCTTTCCGGGGTGGAAACGCCCCGGCCTCATTGAAGCCCATTCCTCGCGTGTGGTCGTTCTCGGAAGGGATGACCTTTCCGGGGTGGAAACGCCCCGGCCTCATTGAAGCTAGACCAGCGTGCCATTCTCCGCCCGGATGCACGCGCTTTCCGGGGTGGAAACGCCCCGGCCTCATTGAAGCATCGGATTGCGACTGCCAGTGCGCCAGGTTGACCTCTCTTTCCGGGGTGGAAACGCCCCGGCCTCATTGAAGCGCCAGACGCCCCAGACGTTCGCCCAGCAAATCCGCCAGCTTTCCGGGGTGGAAACGCCCCGGCCTCATTGAAGCGCGTCGACCGCCCCCGCGTAGGGACTTTCGAGGATCCTTTCCGGGGTGGAAACGCCCCGGCCTCATTGAAGCGACTCGGCGCTCGCCGGGACCAACCTGACCGACGCGCTTTCCGGGGTGGAAACGCCCCGGCCTCATTGAAGCTGGATGATCCACTGGCCATCCTCCCAGATTGCCACCCACTTTCCGGGGTGGAAACGCCCCGGCCTCATTGAAGCGTCAACACGCCGGAGGGGGATATCGTCGAATTTGGTCTTTCCGGGGTGGAAACGCCCCGGCCTCATTGAAGCTCGACAACGGGGTGCAGTACCTGACGGACAATGGTCCTTTCCGGGGTGGAAACGCCCCGGCCTCATTGAAGCGTCGTCCAACTCCATTCCGGTTGAGGCCCCGCCGCCCGCTTTCCGGGGTGGAAACGCCCCGGCCTCATTGAAGCGATGCCTTCAAGGTCGTGCCAAGATGTGTGAATGACCTTTCCGGGGTGGAAACGCCCCGGCCTCATTGAAGCGCGGGTTTGCCGCTGCATGTCTACCAGCGCACCGGGCTTTCCGGGGTGGAAACGCCCCGGCCTCATTGAAGCCTTCCCAATTCTCGCACTCACCTGCGCGAAAATCGTGCTTTCCGGGGTGGAAACGCCCCGGCCTCATTGAAGCTACTGGGCGAGCATGGCCTTGAGCTTGGCGCAGGCTTCTTTCCGGGGTGGAAACGCCCCGGCCTCATTGAAGCCTTTTGGCGTTCGGGTCTAAGTCAGTCACCCTAAGTTCTTTCCGGGGTGGAAACGCCCCGGCCTCGTTCGAAGAGCTGTCGGTTCGTGCGGCAGCAGGCCATGCAGTTCTGACTGATCTTTTGATTTATGGTTGGGTTGTGTCCCCAGGCGTGGTGTTTATGGTTGCCTCCGGTATGGCAACTTGGCTCCCAAGGTTCGATTCCGTTCGGCCTCTGCCACCATTGACGATTGAAGAGATTGCGGAGGCAGCATGGCCGATTCTGTCGCCCCGGAGCGCGAACAACTTGCAAACCTCCTGGGGTTTGCCCAGGGGGTGCTTAACGCACGCACTCCCGTGCAAATGACGATGGCCGGGGGCCTCGGGATCTTCCACGAGGGGCAGGTTGCCGGCTTGCCGGGCGTCAGGCTGAATGAGCCGGACGGCACGTGGCTGCGGATTGACCGCTTGCGCGAGACGCGGCCGCCTGGCGCACCGGAGCATGTGGCGACGTTCCTTGCCATTGATGGCAACGACCCGGCGAAGCCGCCGCAACTCCTTCCCAGCGCGGCGCTGGAGGTTCCGATCGAGGAGGCTTCCGATCTCGAGGAGGCCGGCCTGCTGCGGCCTGACGATGTCCATGTTCTCGTCGAGAACGGGATAGAGATCGAAAACCGGGTACGCGTGATCCTGCATGCCGATGCCTGCAAAGAGATGCGGCGGGATTTCGAACGGTGGCTCGCCGGCCCTTGGGCCGATTGGGCTGCCATGGAAAAGCCGATCCGGCGCACCATCTCGCTGCACAACGACCTCTTCAAGCTTTATCAGGCGATCCACAATGCCGAGGCGACCCCACCGGAACTGGTGTGGGGCATGGGCATCGGACGGTGGAAGACGGCCGGCACCCTGATTGACATGCCGCTGATCGAGCAGCAGGCCGACATCGAGATCGAGGAAAACGGCGCGATGGCCATTCGGCCGCGCGATTTGCCTCCGACCCTGTCGCTGAAGCCCTATCTCGATATCGAAGTCGATGGCGCGGCCAGGCTCCAGCGCCAGTTGCAATCCACACTCCAGACGATCCTCGGCGACGACGCGGAAATCAGTCCGTTCGCCGCGGATTGGGAGCCGCTCGCCGCCGCCGCGACGGCCCAACTCGCCGCGACCGGCGTCCATGTGACCCGCGCCGAGCTCGACGCGGGCTCCGCCCGGCTGGAGCCCGCCGGCGAGGCCCTTCGCTTCACCTCAAGCTGGGCGATCTTCGGGCGGCCCCGTTCGGCCGAGGCGCGGCTGCAGGACCTTGAGACCTTGAAACGGGAGGTGCTGCGCGCGGATGGCGACCTGCCGGCGGTCCTGACCGGCTTTGTCTGCACCCCGCCCCCGCGGGCGCAGCCCGACACCAGCGATTGGGGGCTCGAGAGTTCCGTTCTTCAGGCCAGCGACCAGCGGACCACAGGCTGGCAGACAGGATCCGACGGTGCGACGCCCGGCATCGCCGCCGGCCCAATCGAGCCATCGGCAACGCCGCACGGCGACGGGGCAGGCACCCGTGTCCATTTCTTCCCGCTGCCCTTCAATGCCGAGCAGGGCCAGATCATCGATTTCCTGGGTGATCCGGCAAATAACGCGGTCACGATATCGGGGCCGCCCGGCACCGGCAAAACGCATTCCATCGCCAACATCATCAGCCACCTGATGGCGACCGGAAAACGCGTGCTGGTGACCGCCCGCACCCCGGAAGCGATCGCCGCCGTGCGCGAAAAGCTTCCGGAGGCGCTGCGCCCGTTGGTCATAGCCTCCACCGGCACCGACCGGGAAAGCGCCAAGCATCTGCAAGAGGCCGTATCCGAGCTTTCCGGCGAGGTTGTCGGCATGAACACGAAGGATGCGCTTGCACAGAAGGACCGTCTGGAACGCGAGATCGTCGCCTGTGACGAGGAGGCCAGAAAGGCCGATACCGCGCTTGCCCGGATTGCCGAGGCCAACCTGGCGGCGCTAACCTGGAAGGGTGAGACCTACGCGCCAATGACCCTGGTCGAAGTGCTTGCGAAGGACGGGGAAACGTTTGGCTGGTTTACGGACCGACCGTCGAAACCGCCGCCGGCCCAACTCGAAGAGGCAATCGTCCGGCTGGGGCAGCGCCTCCCAACGCTCGCTCCCGATATCGCCTACGGCGAAGCGACATTGCCCGACCCGGAGGATATTCCGAGCACCGCAGATCTGATTGCAGCGCATGATCAGGAACGGGCGCGGATCGCCGAGCCAGTCATCGACTATTCGCTTGCACCGCCGATGGCGCGGGATGCCTATGGCGCCGATGATCTGGCCCGGAATTGCCTCACAGAGTTCGAAGCCGTCGCTCCCCTGGTCGCCGGCACGGACCCACGCGCACGCCAAATGGCTGCAGCCATTCTTTCGGAACGGGAAAGTGCCGGACGCGCCGATATCGATCGGATGCTATCGTACATCGACGGCACCCCGCGGCTCGACCGGATATCCGAGGTGCGCTACGATCCCGGCCAGATTGCCCTTTCTGCCATGAGCAGCGCAGCCGAGCGGGGTGCCGCCGACCAAAAACCGGTCGGCTTCAGCCTGTTCAACAAATCGCTCAAGGCAGCGGTCGATACCGTCACCATCGATGGACAGCCACCCTCGGGCGCGGACGATTGGCGCACGGTGTACGATGCGTGCCGGCTGGCCGAAGACCATGAAAACCTTGCAACCATCGCCGAACCCTTGGTCGATGCGAACATGCTGGCCCCGTTGCCGCAGACCGCATGGGAAATCGCCGCGCATCTGCAAAGCGCCGAGACCATCATCCGAACAGCCCAGCACATCGCGGCGCACCTCCGGCCCTGCCTGGAAACCCTGGGCCGACTCTTCCCGTTCGGGCTCGACATCGGCCGGATCACGGCCGACCTGAGCCTGCCGGAGGCGATCTTCGCTCTGAAGGGCAATCTGCCCGATCCGTATGCGCCGCCGATGGCCATTGCGGCGCTTCGCTCCACTGCGGGCACGAACGAGTTGGAAGTGTTCGCAACGCTCCGCGGCCTTGCCGAGGCGCTGGGCACCGACACGCTAACGCAGGAGGCAATCGTCAAACTCCGCGGGGATTTGACCAGGGAGTTGGAACGCATCGCAGCCTTGATGCCGCAGCTGAAGGAAATTGCCGTCGATCTTGCAGCCCTTGAGCAAGCCGGCGCGCCGGAATGGGCTACATGCTTGCGGAACCGACCGCTCGAGGCCGAAACCCTGATTCCGCCTGATTGGCAAATGGCCTGGTCGTGGGCAATCATGCGCGCGCGCGTCGACCGCATCATCGAATTGGGCAATGGCGACACGCATCGCGCCGCAAAGGCGAAAGCGATGACGCGCCGCCGCCGGCGCTTTGAGGAGTTGATCCGCATCCGCACACTCCTGGGGCTCCAGCGTCGCATGACGCCGGGCGTCAAGCAGGCGATGTCTGCCTTTACGGAGGCTGTCTCGCGGATCGGAGGGGGAACCGGGAAGAACGCCCCGCGCTTCCGCCGCGCCGCACAGGAAGCGGCCCGCGCCGCCGCTCCCGCCGCACCGGTCTGGGTCATGCCGGAATACAAGATTCCCGAACAACTGCCGGCCGAACTTGGCGATTTCGATCTGGTCATCCTGGACGAGGCCTCCCAATCCGACATCACCGCCCTGGCCGCACTCGCCCGCGGCAAGAAGGTCCTAATCGTTGGTGACGAGGAGCAGGTCAGCCCGTCGGCCGTTGGAATCCCCACCCAGAAGATCAATGCTCTCCGCGCGGAATTCCTTCAGAACCTGCCGAACGCCAACCTCGTGGACGGAAACACTTCGATCTTCGCACTGTCCAAGCGGATGCATCCGGACACGCACCTTATGCTGCGTGAGCACTTCCGTTGTGTCGCGCCGATTATCCAGTTCTCGACACGGTTCTACCAGAACCGGCTGATGCCGCTCCGCGTGCCCAAGGCCTCCGAACGTTTCGACCCGCCGCTGGTCGACGTCTACATCCCCCGCGCCACCCGCCAGGGCAAAACCAACAGATCGGAGGCGGCCTGGATTGTCGATGAAATTGCGCGACTCATTGCCGATCCGGCCCATGCTTGGCGCGACATTGGAGTGATCTCGTTGATCGGGAACGAACAGTCCAAACGCATCGGCCGGATGCTGGTTGAAGACCCGCGGATTGGCACGGAGACGATCGAGAAACATCGTATCATCGTCGGCGACGCCCGTACCATGCAAGGCCAGGAACGCTCCGTGGTGTTTCTCTCCATGGTCGCCACTCCGCGCGACGTTATTGCCCAGAGCAGGCCGGCCGATCAACAGCGCATCAACGTGGCGATGAGCCGAGCCAAGGATAGACTTTATCTCGTGCGTTCTGTCGCTCTCAATCATCTCAGGCCCAATGATATCAAAGCCGACGTCCTGAAACATTTCGCCGATCCCATGCCGGACGGACGCACGCTCCAGGCAGAGAGAGCCGATCTGATGGACCGCTGCCAGTCCGGCTTCGAGCGGGAAGTGCTCGGCCGCCTGATCAACGCGAACTATCGGGTCCGCCCTCAGCTCGCCGCCGGCGGCTTCTCGATCGACCTGGTGGTCGAGGGAGCCGAAGACCGGCGCCTCGCAATCGAGCTCGATGGGGATGCCTATCACGGACCGGAAGTGTGGGAGCGCGACATGGCAAGGCAGGCCGCACTGGAACGTGCCGGCTGGACGTTCTGGCGGGTCTTCGGCAGCCAATGGAAGGCATCGACCGAGTATTGGTGGCGCGACCTGACCCAGACGCTCGAACGGATGGGGATCAAACCAATCGGGGCCGCCCCGCTTGACGAGCGTTTCGCCGAAACCATTATTGTCGATCCATTGGGTGACGATCCCGAAATGGGCGAACCGCCGGCAGCTGAACCCCAGGAACCGCAACCTCCGGAGATCAGCGACGCCGAGGCTGAAAGCGGATTGGAGCTGGCAACGACCGGGTTTGCCACGGAGCAGGGGCAACAAAGTGATTGGATTCCAACCAGTCTATCCAGTCTGTCGGAGCAAGCCTTGGAAGGCGATGCGCCTCAACGGTCAGGGTACCAGCCTAACGCCGCCGCAATGGAACCGCCGCCCGACACGAACGGTCACGCCGAAACAAGGGAGCCGCACGACGTCCTTGGAGACAACCGGTCCAACCGGGCCAGCGTTTCGATCGGTTCACAGGTGAGAATCGAAAAGCTGTTCGGGGACGGCGGCAAGATGCTGATCACCATCGTCGAAGCGCAGAACGATCTTGAACAAGGAATCGTCGGCGCACACACGCCCCTCGGCGCAGCGCTGATCGATGCCGAGACCGGCGAAACGGTCGAGTATCAGGCCGGGCCATATCTCCGGGAAGTGCGGGTGCTGGATGTTCAGTGAGCTTCAGCGTGCGGAACAGCCAGCGCGCCTGAGCTTTGCCGCAGGGGTGCACCTAGAGCATCGAGCACCTTTTCTGAATCGGAGGGGTTCACATTGGCGGTGTGGTGTGATTCCCTGGGTCATGGAGGTGATTCGATGACCCAGGCACTATCCCTTGATTTGCGCCGCCGCGTGACTGACGCGGTGTCGCGTGGCATGTCGCGGCGGGCA